>Ga0129317_1000295_pt1 | contig 57569 bp, 50 predicted proteins | sample Cm1ome_FD_94430 | JGI IMG/M metagenome (GOLD analysis project Ga0129317, IMG submission 94430) | Eastern black-and-white colobus group fecal microbial communities from Wisconsin, USA - Cm1105 metagenome | ecosystem: Host-associated > Mammals > Digestive system > Large intestine > Fecal | place... | reverse complement strand
GGGATATGGAAGCCCATCCGTGCTTAACGATAACCTGTACGCTCTGCGCACAGGTCACCGCCTTCAATGAGGTTTCTCACGAATTTAGCACGGCTATGCGCTTCGAAAAGTGCAAACGGTCCCTGTAAGAATTCATTCCGGCCGGATTCCCACCTCACGACAACCTTCAACCAAGGACGGAAGACTCAGCCATCCCCCTCACCACACCGCTTTCTGGCGACGCGTGAACAGTAACGCTGCTCATACTGCGGACACCCGGACGGATAGTTCACATATTGAAAAATGGCCTGTTCTAAGTTATAATAAATGGGCGGCAGAAAATGATGCCGCCGAAGGCGGTAACCTGTTCGCAGAGCGTTCAGGTTATCGTTATCTGAAGATAACATTACCTTAAATGCAGCATATTCAAATGAACAGGGAAGGGAATCTGACTATGATAAGTGATTACAGGAACAAATTTGTTACTCCGGAAATAGCTGCCGCCAAGGCAGTCCAATCCGGTGACTGGGTGGACTACGGTTTTGGCGCCGGCTTTCCGGAGCTGATGGACAAGGCGCTTGCAGGGCGCAAAGGGGAATTGAAAGATGTGAAAATCCGTGGCGGCCTGGTAATCCGCCCCCGAATTGAAGTCGTGGAATGCGACCCTGAGCAGTCCTCTTTTTCATATTACAGCTGGCATATCGGGGACTATGAGAGGAAGCTGCAAAGCCGTGGATTATGCCAGTTTATCCCGATGATTCTCCGTTCACTGCCGGAGCTTTACCGTAAGCATATCCGCGTCGATGTGGCTTTTGTTCCGGTATCGACCCCCGATGACAATGGCTACTGCGGCCTGGGTATCTCCAATTATGCATGGAGAACTATTTTCGAAAATGCTCGTACCGTTGTGTTTGAAATTAATGAGCATCTGCCGAAACTTCACGGGGTGGACGGCTCCCACCGGGTGCATTTGTCGGAGGCTGACTTTATTGTGGAGGGCGAACACGAACCGCTTCCTCTGCGCACTTACCGGGAACCCTCCCCTATTGATGTGGAAATCGCCAGACATGTGGTAAAGGAGATTCCCGACGGCGCAGTCTTGTCCCTCGGCGTGGGCGGTGTTCCTTTCACAGTTGCAAAGATGCTGGCAGAATCGGATCTTAAAGATCTCGGCTGCCATACGGGGACCATCAGCGACGCGTTTCTGGCGCTCTATAGAGCCGGGAAGCTGACGAACAGACTGAAAGAAATTGATACAGGATATTCTACCTGGAACCTTGCCATGGGTTCACAGGAGCTTTATAACTGGCTTGATGAGGAACCGATGCTCTTCCGCCCGGCTGATGTGGATTACGTCCACTCTCCTGAGCGTATCAGCAGGATGAAACGGGTAATCAGTATCAACGGCGGTGTGGAACTGGATCTGATGGGCCAGGAGAATGCGGAATCAGCGGGCAGCCGCCAGCTCTCCGGCACAGGCGGACAGCTCGATTTCCTGGAGGGAGCCTTCCGCTCTGAGGGCGGGAAGGGCTTTATCTGCCTTGCTTCCACGCATAAAAAGAAGGATGGAACACTTAAATCGAATATTGTGCCGTTTGTTCCGGGCGGCAGCGTGGTATCGGCTCCACGGAGTATGATTCAGTATGTGGCAACGGAATTTGGGGTTGCGAAGCTGTCGGGACTGTCTTTACGGGAACGGGCAGAGGCGATGATATCGATTGCGCATCCGGATTTCAGGGATGAGCTTGGGAGGTATGCGCGGGAGAATTTTTAGGAGGCCCTTTATTATGGCAAAAGAAACCGGTGCAATATGCCTTATTTTCTGCAGGCGGATTATTCGCCTGCTCTTGACATGCAACTCGAATTACTGTTATATATAAACTAAGGGCTGAAAGCCCCAATAGGCGCTTTCAGCCCAGTTATTATCATAGAAGATCAGCATTTACAGACATTTCTTCATACACTCATAAAAAATAGATTTTACTGGTGCTTGAATATTGTTTGTCATTTTCTTTGAACCGTTATCACTTAACACGCTCTATTCTTTTTAATAAATAAATCCATCGTCTAAAATTTTTACTAAAAAAACGATAAAAACTAATAGGAAGGATATACTCTATAATAGAAAGTCTAAAAATATTTATAAACAAATAATAAATTTTTATTGTCCAATGGTTCCAGTATTTTTCTTTTAGTAATAGTATCCATTCCTGGCTATCGATTACCCTTTTCTCATCTAAAGTTTCTTCAATATAAATTCTTTTTTCCTCTTCTAACTTCTCTAGCAATTTTTCTCCTATTTCTGTTCTCACTATTGTACCACTTTTGCCAAATTTTTCATTTTTTACTTCAAGTACATTCCAAAAGTCAAAAAAGCTGATATCTGCTTCATTAGCAAATTGATCATGGCAGAATCGACAACCTTTATTTCTATATATTTGTGAAGAATAGATGGCATTAAAATCCGAATTATAATGTTCCTGCTCTATAATTTCTCCATCATGAGTGAACACCGTTGTCCGTCCTGGCCATCCTCCTCCCCTATAAAATATATTTTCTATTTGTTTTAATTCTAACTCCTTTAAATATTTTTCCGTTGCCTTAAAACTAATACCTTCCGAACAGGCAATACCTAAATAAATATTATCTCTCCCAAGAATTCTTCTTGCGCTGATAATTTGACAAGGTGTTCCTATAACCGCATATTTCTTATTCTTATCAACATTTTTTAAAAGACTACATAATGGGATAGAAACATATCTGGACGCAAATTGCCTAGGGTTTTCCAAGAGTTCTTCTTCACTCTCAACAAACTTTGCTTTTGCTAACATTTTAGCATCTGGCTCGTTTTTAACAAGGAGAATCTTGTCTACCTTTTTCTTCTCTAATAAATAACGACATATCTCATTAATGCTGCCACCTGAAGTTGCATTAATTCTAATATTTTGATTAACAGATGATGTTAAATATATTTTTTTATACTTTCCTATGTATTTTTCACTGCTTTCATTGGTGGCTGCTGGACAAACTTTAATACATTTACCACATTTGCAGCATTGCTTCCCATCCATTATCACATCATAAAAGCCTGTTTTTTTATTATATCTTATTTTTAAAATTTGTTGGGGACAAACAGCCACACATCCACCGCATCTCATGCATTTTCCTTTTTTTATAATATAATCAACTACACTCTCTATCTCATTCACCTCATTTTTAATAGTTTATATACCGCCATATTGATAACATCTGTAGTATTAAAATAATAAAACCATTTTTAATCGTCATCCGACAATTAAGAGTATCCCTTTGACTAATGTATCTGATTAAAAACCACAAGAATAGTGAAATAGTGGTTGAATAAATTGCACCTGAAATAGCATATTTATTTATTAAAAAACTGTTTAACCCCACATTAATCGTTGCACAAAATAGCGTAGTAGTAGATGCTTCCTTGGTTTTCTTTTTTAATAAATATCCAATTCCATATAATACACTTAAAGACCAGTACATAATTGTTGGCACAAATAAATAGTAAAGCCCCAGAGATTGACTATACTGCTTGCCAAATAATAGAAGTAATAATTCCTTTGGACATAATAAGCCTATCCCTGTAAGCCAAAAAGTAACATTTAAATATGTTTTATTGAGATGATGCGGAATTTTAATTCCCTGATCATAATACGAAATATACCGTTTTTGAAAAACATAATAGATATTCTGCATTATTAACATAACAGCAGAAGAAATTTTGGTTACTACAGAATAAGTTCCAACAAAGGATTCTGAATAAAAATATCGAATAAAATACCGATCTGCTGACGTTATTAACCACCATCCTAATGAATTCAAAATAAGCGGAGCTGAATAACTTATAACTTCTTTAATAATATCTTTTCGAAATGTACTACGCACAAATTTAAAAGTCTTCCTTAAGCAAATAGCAATTACAATGTCAGAAATCAAGTAACTGATAACTGTAATCCACATGTAGCCTTTTGTATGGTACAAAAATATTCCATATAACATAGCAATCATAGATATCCGCTGAACTATTTCAATTAATCTAAAATATTGATTTTTATTAATTGCTCTTGCATATAAGGCTAAAAAATTATTAATTATCATCACGATTACAGTAAGCATCACTAACTTTTGTGGTACAAATATAGCCAGTCCTATTATAAAGAATATTTGGCAAATAATAATAGTAATGATATTTGTTAAATAAGGTCTATTTTGCTCATAATTCCCAGACAGAAAGCGAATATTGGCTTCACCCACTTGTAAAGAAAGAATAGGAAGAAGAAGACTGGTAGTTGTATTGTATATTTCGATTTCACCAACTTCCTCAGGTGTAAGAAACCGTATTATAATAAAAAATAAAACGAAACTTAACACCTTTGCAATTAAAGATCCACCTAAAAAAAGGGCTAATTCTTTTTGTTCATCTGATAATGACAAATATTTCAATATTATGCCTCACACCTTAGCTCTCTAAGTAAAATTTCTGTTGTTTCATAAGATTTACTTCTTAGTTCTGGACCGATTTCATCCAAATATCTTTTAATACTATCATAATCCTTTTCAAGAGAAGTAAACTTATCTATTATTCTTTTTGCTGTCAATTTCTTAATATCAATACAATATTTTTGATAATTTATTTTATTAATAAACCCTTCCATCTTTTGTTCATAAGATATGGATATAAAAGGAATACCCATTTTCGCAGAAAATATATTAGAATGATACCTCATTCCAATTAAGGCAAACATTTTTCCAATAATATACTGTTGAAAATAGCAATCATATTCCTCTGACATGGTAAAGCATCCTTCCACTTCAAATTTTCTCATATAATCATTGTCATGTGCTATACCAAATAATTGTGGGATGAATAAAATCCTATAACCTCTTTGTCTAAGTTCTTTCACTACATTTTCAAACTCCAAGCTTATATGTTCAGCAAGTCCCTTCTCTTTTCCGTACTTAGGATGCCATAAGAGATTCGTAATCGTCATTCCAACAATTTTGCCATCCTGGCTCATGAAATGCTCTAGCTCTTTATAATGATGTAGTTTTAATTCATTTGTTTCAGATGGAATTTTGCTCTGAAATGCAGCATCTAATGTAACTTTGGAAGAATTTTGAGGCAATAGCTGGTTTAAATACATTTGAGAGATCTCTTCTCTAAGAACAATTTGTTTGGCCGAACTAAATATTTTCTTTCTTAACCAATTTCTTGTTCTTTTATTAAAAGGACCAACCGAAGGAGCACAAATTACAAATTTTTTGTTTTCTCTAAGGACTGCCATAAATCTTAAAAGGTATAAAATTTCACTACAATAATAGGTATCTCCTAAGGATGGTCCCCCCGGCGCATGAATAACCAAATCGCTATCTCTAAGGGCATTAAAAAATGCTTGTCCTTCCATTGTCCATACTAATTTCCCCTTAAAAATGCACCCTATTAAGAATTCTGGAATATTTCTAAATCTTGGATATAGAGGAATTATATTTACTTCCTGTTTTTCGTATGGAAACTGGTATACAATAGGAGAAACTATTTGTATGTTGAGCATTACTTTTTCTTTTCTCAACTCATCAATAATTGCTCTTACTGCTGCTTCATCCCCCCTGTTATTCCAATGTGCATGTATGATTAAAATATGTTTCATCTACATCTCCTTTTTTGCAACTGCCTGTGTCAATTTCGTCATATAGCCTAGAAGAATCCAAAACAAACATGACATAAAATTCCTTGACATAAAAATATCTGCTTCCACCAGATTTATAACTAAATACGACGTTAACAGACTGAATAGTACCGTTATTGCCCCTTTTATTCTTTCATCCCCATGATAACGGAATAAGTACAATAAACTATATAACAATTCACGCAATATAAAAGTCATAAAAAAGAGCATCCCGAAAATACCAGCCGTTACACCTGTTTGAATCAAAATATTATGTGTATTGGAAGCAAGTGCCAAACTATCAACCTTTGAATTGTCAGAAAGTTTTTCAAATATATAAACACCTATTTTCTCTCCACCTATTCCCATGAGAAAATTTTCTTGCATAACTTTTATCCCTGCCCTCCACAATTCTACACGTATATTATTGCTTCCCTCTTTTTCCTTCTTATCTCTCTGAATTGAGGTACTTGGACCAACATTATTATTTGTAGTGCCAATTGGAACTGTTCTGTTTATTGGTCCCTGAATAAAAGAAACCGTTTTGATGTGCTTATAAATGTTTCCAGAAACGTCTTTTACAATTTTATTTCCCCCTATTGTAATTGAAAATAATATTGGCAACATCAGAAAGCAAATCCCCGCCTTTTTTCTATTCTTCAATAAAAATCGAAGAAAATTTATTCCTTTATCGACAATAATAAAAATGAGAAGTCCTATTAATCCTCCCCTGGAATTTGTCAAGAATAGAATACTTGAACATAGCAAAATTAAACAGATGGTTTTTATATTCATTTTGCCGTCCATTCTTCCCCAAAAACAAAGTAGTCCAATATTGGTTAATTCTAAAAAACTAGTCCAATTTGCATTTGCCATTATTCCATATAAAGAAGAATTCGGATGTCTCCCCATCAATAATTCGTTGCTAATAACATGATTAGTAAAAATTTCACAATATCCTGCAAAAAACATAACTAATGAGATTATATTTATCAGAAATGAAATACGTATTACTAAAATGCTTAATTTTTTTAGTTCAGATACAATTTCTCTATTTGTTTTTTGTTGATCAAAATACGTAAAAAAAAGCATTTGTAAAAATATATAAACCAATAATTTAAGGTTAACGGATGCAAAAGGATTAAAAAATGTGGTGACAAAAAAACAAAATACAAACGATACACCAATTAGTGCTGAATGCGTTTTTAATACTGTTCTTCTATTTACTAAATCCCATGCAATTATTATTGCTGCCCATATGATCACTATATTAATTAGATTATCAACACATTCCATCAAAAAAGGAATACAATATAAAATAGTCATTATAAGCATTGTTATTTTTACATTGAATTCATTTAAAAACAATCTTTTCATTCTTTTATCCTTAAAATAAGTGAAGCATAACTTTAAGATACAGCGCCCACCATGCCTCGTGGCTAAATTGTCTTATGCTTTTATCTTCTAAAAGCTTCATCTTATATCCAATCTTTTCATTATAGTAACCGTATATGAACAAATCTTCACATCTATTATGGATAAACTCCGGAAACTTATTGCTTATTTCTCTCGCTAATCTGCTCCTGCCTTGTCTTTGCCCAGGCTCTCTTATTTTACAGTTCAACTCTGCTATTCTATCTTTCATTCCCTTTTTTCTGGCTCCAACTACATTTTTTTCGTGTTGACGATACAAAATATAACTCTCCTCATCCCAAAAGATGGAACCAGAAATCGAAGCTACCATCGCTACCCATACATCGTGTATTCTATTTCTCAATAGTTCTTGTGTCGGTCTGCGTTTTTTATCTTTCAGTAACAGAAATAATTCCCGATTGAATACCATTGTACAACCGGAAAGTTGATTGGCACATAAAATCTGATGATAATCACACGACGGTGGTGTCATATATCTCAAACCCAAATATTTTCCATTACCGTCTACAAGCCTTTGATTGCTGGCATAGAGTACTGGCCCTTTTTGCTCCTGAAGTTTTTTTGCTGCGCAAATCAGCTTGTTCGGGAGCCAAATATCGTCTTGATCAGAAAATGCATAAAGGTCGAATTGTCCCTCCGTCTCATATAGCAACTTCATAAAGCTATTGCCTACCCCACAATTTTCCCCCATAGAAAAAGTCAATTTTCCTTTTTGAGCATACTCGTTTAAGATTTCAACTGTACTGTCGGTAGAGCCGTCATCTCTAACTTTTAAATAAAGCTCAATATCTTTTTGTGACAAAATACTATCAATTTGCTCTCTCAAATACAGTTCACCATTATAGGTACTCATTAGAACTACTATTTTTTTCATTATATTCAACCTGCATATAGTCAATTATATTTTCTATCATTTCCTCTAGAGAATACTGGGGTTTCCACCCTAACGCCTCGATCTTCGATGTATCAAGAACTGTTCTGGCAGTAGGATTATACCCGAAAATTGAGATATCTCCTATTTCAACTTTTATATTTATTTCTACTTTAGAAATGTCTATCATTTTTTTTGCCATGTTAATTATTGAAATTTCTGCCTCTTTATTAGCCACATTATATGCGTTTTTCCGTTTTCCATGTAGGAGAATATAAATAATTGCAACTACCGCATCCATTGTATAGCAATAATTTCTTACAGTCTCTCCCTCTGTATGTAATATAATATCTTTATTTTCCACTATACATCTTGCAAATTCATTAAATACTCTATTATCATTATAATCCGCCCCATAACCAAATGTCTGGCTTAAACGAGCTATTTTAACAGGCACACCGTATTCTTTTCCATAAGAAATACATAAACATTCTGCCATACGTTTCCCTTCGGAATAACTGCTTCTTACATTCAGTGGATCAATTGTTCCATACTCATTTTCCTCCAGTGCCTTTTGTTGATTTTTTGAAATTCCATATACCTCAAGTGATGAAAGATATACCAAGCCAGAAACATTCTTTATCCTTGCTAACTCGAGAACATTTTTCGTTCCCATTAATGCCGTCGTAATAGTCTCAACTGGATATTCTACAAACTGTCTTGAAGAAGTGTTACTTGCTCCATGTATAATATAATCAATCGGACTTTCTACATTAATTGGCTTTAGTACATCCTGATATATCATACTAACGTTTTTTCTATGTAAAAAACCTTCCAGAATAGCTTCTGCCTTTTCTTTATTTCTGCATAGTCCAATTATTTTGATTTTTATATCATTTCTATCTCCATATTCTAAAAGAAATTTTACTAAACTCCCTCCGATTAAACCGCTTGCTCCTGTAATAAAAATTGTTTTATTATTTAACTTTTCAAACGGAAAAGATATTCCTAAAAATTTTTCCATATCTCGTTTTTCTAACTTATTTTTTATAATCCCCATATTTGCGAATTCTCCTTTGCCTGACAAATAGCTCGAAAAATATAAAAGTCTGATGGAGTGGTTATTTTAATATTCTCCGCTCCACATGGAACTGTAAAAAGCCTATGTCCATAAAATGCCATCATTGTAGCACAATCTATAAAATTTTCCCCCTTATTCCTAGCTATTTCATGGAGCCCTAAAAGTTCATTTAAGTGAAAAGTTTGAGGCGCCTTGGCATTTCTACAATTTTCTCTATCAATAGTCTCGACTATTTCTTCATTGGAATCTACTTTGATTATTGTCTCAACAACCGGAGAAATTGTTATTGCGTTCCCATTTATTTCTGCACACTCAATATTAAGACTAATAAGTTCTTCATCTATTAGCGGCCTCACCCCATCATGCACAAGTACCAAGTCTTTTTCCGTATTATGGCTTATATTTTTTTCAATATATTGTAATCCTAAAAAAATAGATTCTTGACCTGTTTTTCCTCCAGGAATTATATTCACTACTTTCTTTATATGAAATCGCTTCAACAAGTCACTCAAATAGTTTATCCATTCTGCGACACATACAACAACGATTCCATCAATTTTTTGATGAACTTCAAAGTGCTCAATGGTATGTATAATAATTGGTTTCCCATTCAACTCAAGAAATTGTTTCGGTTTTGTTCGCGTATGCATTCTGGTTCCCGTTCCACCTGCAAATATCAATGCGAAATTCATAATATCACCTCTGCCTCTGCCTCAATCCTTAGTTTTTCAATAAAATGCTGTTCTCTGTCTTTTTTATCAGGGATTTTCATATAATCTCCATATAGATTTTTTAAATATAATTCTGATTGATTTGGAATCCATGCAAAGCACCCTTCAAATTCTGATCTTTGTAAGGGAAAAAAGGCCTCTACACTAAGTATTTCTCCTAAATAATGCTTCCTTCCCGTTCCACTCGTACAATAATCACTTAACTTTACTTTTTTCAATGTAGAATCTATAATCTTATACCATGTATGTAATGATAAAACAGAAAACACGTTTCCCAGCGAAAGTCTAAGATACATATTCATCTTTCCTATCCATGTTCTCTGCATAAACGCACGCATCTCTTTATTGAATGTTTCTTTAAACTCCACACAACTTGCTACCGCCATTAAAATGTCACACCAATTTCCATATAAAAATTGCTTCCATTTTTGATTGGGAACATAATCAATTGGAAAAATATCTATATACACATGATGAGGCACTATTTCAGGCATTCCCACCGTCTTATAATATGTGTTTTTCTTGAAAACCTGTATAAAACGATTTGTGGCCCCCTGCGGGCAACCTGGCCCTCTAAGAAGATAATGCTCTCCAAGCTCTTCTTGGAATATATCTTTGAATTTCTCATAATCACTGCGAATCATACCGAGATCTAAATCATCATCCCAGGGAATAAATCCATTATGCCTTATTTTTCCCAGCAATGTTCCTCCCTGTAAAAAAGGCTTAATTTCATACTTTTCGCATACATTAAAAATATTTTGATAAATAGCCAGCAGGCATTTCTGAAGGTCTTTGATTTCATCTTCAGATAACACATGAATATCCGGATTCTTTCTATATGAATCATTAATAATTGTTTTTAACGAAAAAAATCGAGTTAATACCATCCCTTTTCTCCAGTTTTAAGTATCATTTTGCAAATAGACTGATAAGTGCTCATTCTATCAAATTTCTCCACACCTAATTTTCTGCTGTTTTTTGCCATTTCTTTTCTCAGTGCAGGATTATCTACAAGGGTTTTAATTCCATCTATTAAGTCCTTTTGATTTCCATTTTCACAGTTAAAACCACATTTATAATCTTCTATAAGCTTTTTATACTCGCTGCATTCTTGTGTGTTTATCACCGGAAGTCCCGCTGCTGCATAATCCCCCACCTTGTTAATAATACTTTGCGCTGCGCCTTTCATTATAGGATTTATAGCAATGTCGCATTGGCATAAGCATGAAACCATTTCAGGGTAAGACAACCGTCCTGTAAATGTGTAGCTAATACCAGCTCTCTCTGCTTGTTTTTCGAATCTTTTTTTAAGAGGCCCATCTCCAAATACCATGAGCTTAAGTTTTGAATCCTTTAAACTTTCTAAAGCGTTAATTACTTCTGTCAAATCATAGCTATGACCAAGTGTCCCAACATAGGCTAGCCAAATTTCTCCATTCTCCTTAGAAAGGAGATTTTTTTCTCTATATTGATCAAAGGCTTGAAGTTCTGTTCCTAAAAAAACGCTAATACCTTTTGCCCCTTTTTTATTTACTTTTTTCCCCCTTTTAAGATATGTCTCTGATACAGCCACTATTTCATCGGCTCTAGAATAAATACTATTAGCTTTTCTTTCAGTTGAATAAAACAAAAAATGCCCTAATTTTCTATATGGTAAAACCATATAGAATGCTTCGGGCCATAAATCTTGTATATCAATAATAAATTTTATATTATACTTTTCTGCGTATCTGGATGCTTCCCAGGCTAAATCTAAAGAGGGAACTGCACAGTAGATTAAATCTGGTTTTGTTCGAATCTCAAAGTATTTTCGTAATTGTATCCCAATTCCCCTGTGGCTTATTATTCGTTTCATACAAACATTTTTTTTATATTCTGCTTCTTTTAATAAAGTAACTTTAAAATTCAATGCTTTATATAAACTTTTATTAGCGTTTCTATACTTTTTTTGATTATGTATAAAATTAGAAGTTATTATTTCTACATTTGCACCTTGAGAAGTTAACATATCGGCAATATAGAGAAATCTATCATTCCCTTTCTCCCATGGGAAATCTACAAAATGTGAAATAATTAGTATATCATCCTTTTTCTCTTTCATTTTAATACCTGTCCTTGAGCATTAACCATTCTAACATCCAGATATTTCATCATATAAATATTTTCTTCATAATTTCCAATTACTATTTCATTTTCTCTTCCTACTATATTGTTTATTATCATTGCGGGAAAATTTATCCCACAATTGTATGCATGTGGATATCCACCCCCAAAACGCGGATTAACTTCTGAAAGATATAATTTACCGTCCTGTTCAAATAAGTCGATATCTATTTGTCCAACGGTTCCTAAGACATTTACAAACTGAGTGATAAAGTCAAAAATATCTTTTCTTATAATAGAAACCGATTTATCTGTCTCACCAGCACGCATCAATATTTTCTCTTTAATGAATATTGATGCAACTTTTTTTGAGATTAAATCAGTATAAACATCAACCCCATATTCTTGTCCAAGCATTAATTTTTGAATAATAATATCCGGTTGCTGAGAACATAGCATTTCCAATGTTTTCATATCCTCTACTCGCTTAGCATGAACACTACAACTACCTTTTGATGGTTTAACAAATACAGGAAATTGTATTTCTTGCGCTTCATATGCATGTAAAAACTCCAAGAAATTTTTATATGTAGGAACAGTGCTAATATGGTGTTCTCTGCAAAAATCATACATTTTAACTTTGTCAAAACATCTATCAATGACATTATAATCTGAAACAAAAACTTCTACCCCTATTTGATGAAACCTGTCTTTATTTTTAGCTAAGAGCATAAGTTCCGGATCAATTAAAGAAAATAAACCTTGAATTTTTTCTCTGATGCAGATATCTAATATAACATCTATATACCCTATTTCATCAATTCTTGGTACAACATAGTAGATATCTGCATCATATAATGCTGGTGCTAATTTTAAACAATCCGCAGCAATTACCTTTCCTGAGCCTAATTCTTTTTTAAAATACTGCACGATTTTATTTCTAGTCCCACAACTTAAAATTAATATATTCATCTAACTCTCAACCTCATTATATAAAGTATTTCCCGCTATAAAATCATCTACTTTCCATCGTCGTCTAATACAAGTATACTTTTCTCCGTCCTTCACATATACTGGAGGAAAAAATTGAATAAATAGCGGTGTAAGACTAAGAGTATAAGCTCCTGTCTTATGATATATTATTTGATCCCCTACCTTAATTTCCTCAGCATTTTCAATTTGAAATAATCGATCATGTTCCATACATGTAAAGCCACATATGGTTTGCCTCTTCACCTTACTGTAACGTCCTTCTGTTTTTTGCAAAACTTTATAATAATAGGATTGTTTCGTCATTAAGGGATCAATATTTGTTCTACTTCCATCTGTTATTATAAAATGATTATTTAAGCTGCTCTTTGTATCTATTACCGTTGTCCTGTAGTCCAAACATGCTCCTATTACTGAAATCCCTGGTTCAAAAATTAATGTCGTTTTTTCTTCATTTAAATATGGCTTTAAATTTTCAGAAATCACTTTCATATAATCATTAAAGGATGGCTTCTCCGGCATTCCCCCAAAAAAGCCTCCACCTATATCAATATAATCCAACTGAAGATTATACCTTTCAATTAATTCTGCCGTTTTTCGTGCTATTGCAGAATAAATAGCAAGGCTTCTTGTCCTTGAACTGCAGTGAAGGTGGACTCCTGAAATAATAATACCTAATTTTGAAATCATATTCCAAGCCAGTTCCAATTCTCCATTTTCATAGCAAAAACCAAATCGTCCATCATCTTCCTGACACTGTGTTTCTCCCGGGCACTCTTTCTCTATATTAAAATTTACCCTTATTCCTATTTTGCATGTAGACACATGATCAATTTCAGATAACCACTCAATTTCTCTTTTTGAATCAATATTTACAATTGCCCCCTGATTAACAGCCTCAATAAAAGTTTCTTTGCTTTTGACAGGACCATTATAAATAATTTCCCGTGAAGAATACCCCAAATATTTTGCAAGCATATACTCATCATCAGACACTACTTCAGCAAAACATTCCTGAGATTTCATAAATGTGATAACCCAAGGAAGTGAATTTGTTTTAAAAGAATATCCTATTATAAAATTTTTCCAATAATGTCTAATTGCCTTTTTTAAATCTTCTAAATTGTCTTCTAATTCTTTTTTATGTATCACATAATATGGCGTCTGCACTTGTGAGTCTCCTCTCCAGTTCCCTTAAAATCTTCCATAGTTTCACTGGTATCTGAATGTATTCCCTTTCGTTTTAACACTACCTGTATCGTTTGGATCAAAATAAATAGATCAAGTCGAAAAGAAATATTTTTCACATATTCAATATCCCATTCAAAACGTTGTTCCCAACTAAGAGAATTTCTCCCTTTCACTTGCGCTAAACCTGTTAGGCCTGGCCTCACGTCATGTCTATGTTTCTGACTGATACTGTATTTGGGCAGATACTCCACTAATAGTGGCCTTGGACCTACCACGCTCATATCACCTTTTAAAATATTAAAAAGTTCTGGCAGTTCATCCAAACTGCTTGCCCGTAGTTTTTTTCCGAATCCAGTCAATCGTACTTCATCAGAGAAAAAATTTCCATTTTCATCTTTTTCATCAGTCATACTCCTAAATTTGTACATTTCAAAAATTTTTTCATTTTTCCCCGGCCTCTTTTGTTTGAAAATCACGGGACTCCCTAGCATAATACGAACGAGAAGTGCTGTCGCCAGCATTACTGGCGATAGCACAATAATTCCTGCAAGAGAAAGCACAATATCCAGTAAACGTTTTATGTATTTTCGGTAAAGCAAAGTTCCTATATACCTTACATTTACAATGTTCCTGACTGTGCTGACATTCTTCTTACTCATCAAAACAACCCCTAATTAGACCAATAATCTTTTTCATATCATCATTCGTATTTTTCACATCACTGGGCAGGCAAATCCCCCTATTGAAGATATCTTCTCCAACTGATACTCCATTTACCGATTCAATCTGGATAAAATCATTTTTCTGATATACTGGCTGGAGATTCATCGGTTTCCAAATAGGCCTTGTCTCAATATTTTCTTTCTCCAGCTTTTCCATAAGATATAGTGGAGTAATACCACGCTTCATCCCTTCTCGACTAATCGTAATGCAGGATAACCAGTTATTCGCCTGTCCATCTGGATTCATCGGATTCATCTGAACTTCAGGAATATCCGCAAAAGCCTCTTGATAAGTATGATACATTTCCTGCTTTTTCTGTTTAAATGCGTCCAATGTCAGTAGTTGTCCTCGACCAATTCCAGCAACAATGTTGCTCATCCTATAATTATATCCGATTTCCTTATGCTCATAATGTCTTACTGGTTCTCTAGCTTGTGTTGCTAAAAATCTTGATTTTTTAATTGCCTTTTCATCATTAGAAAGAAGCATTCCTCCACCAGATGTGGTAATAATTTTATTTCCATTAAAAGAAAGGATTCCAAACTGTCCAAAGGAACCACATCTCTGAGCATTGTAACTGCTTCCTAATGCTTCAGCAGCATCTTCAATTAAGACTGCGCCATGTCTCTCACAAATTTTCAAAATTTCCTTCATTTTGGCAGGAGTTCCATAAAGATGCACTAATAGAACCACCTTTGCTTCAGGATATCTTTTAAATCCTTCTTCTAAAGCCTCTGGTGACATATTCCAGGTATCTTGTTCTGAATCAATAAAAACCAGTTTTCCTCCCTCATAGGCAACTGGATTACAGGTTGCCGCAAAAGTCAAAGCAGAAGATAGTACCACATCCCCCCTCTTGATCCCAGCCAGCTTCACTGCCAGATGAAGTGCCGCTGTCCCTGCGCTCAAAGCCGCTGCATGGTTAGTTCCTACATAGGCTGCCATTTCTCGTTCAAATTCATCTACATTTTTTCCCAAAGGCGCTACCCAATTTGTCTCGAAAGCCTCCTGAATAAACCTCATTTCTTGCCCATTCATTGTAGGACTTGCTAAATATATTTTCTTTTTTTCTCCCATAATACAACCTCTTTTTTCCATTAAAAAAGAGTCTGCATATTTCCAGACTCCTTTAATCAAATCTATTTCCTCGAGTATCAGTAACACGTAATTTTGTTTACTCTATTCATCCCCCGCCAGCCGCACTCCCAGTTGAACCCGCCTTACTTCTCCTAAAAATAATAGTTCTACAATCACAACACGTTTCCGCAACCGTTTTCTCACAATCTTTCCAATATACTCACCCAAAACCCCCTGCGCAGATATAATATTGCCCTGTTCGTTCACTTCTATCAGAGAGCGTCTAACCACATATTCCGGATCATTTCCAATCAGTTTTTTCAATAACACCTGTTCCTCCGGAAGTACAGTCCAGAATGTTCCGTCTCTACCCAAAAGCTTTGTCAACTTTGGCACCTGTTTTAAGTCATAGAAAAAAATATCAGGGGTGTCTGTTTCCACAAATACATAGGATGGAAACAATGGTTCAATATGCACGCGACATTTCCCCTCAATTCTCCAAACACACTCCCGCTGTATTACAAAACATTTTGTATAGCTGTTTTTTGCCACAACTTTATCAATGACACCAACCGTCTCTACTTCTTTCCCAGTTATCGTTTGAATCACATACCACATCGTTCCCAACCTCACTTTTGGGTATGCTCCGCCATCCTGGAATTGCTTCCCAAGCTGACGTTCTCTGTGATCCATTCTCGGCCTTCCATGACATAGATCACAGAAAGCATCCCAATTTCTTTTATTCTCTTCTAAAAATCGCTCTATTCTATAGTAAGCGCTTCACTTATACGGCCCGATCCTGCTCCAAACTGACACCAAACAATACTGCCTGCGTCCTGTTAAATAGTTCTACCTCAACAACAGCAAAACGCTTATGAAGATTCAGCTTCACAATCCGATCCCTGTAATGTTCGAGAACACCATCTGCTTTTACAATCCGGTTCTCTTCATTTAAACTAATCTTTGTGACTCCCATAACCTGCTGAAGGTTTTCTCCACAGACGTCTTGAAGAAAGCGAAGATCTTTTTCATCGACAGATGCAAGCACATTTCTGGCATCACCAATAAATTGGGGGAATTTCCTGGCTTTCTGCAGTTCATCTGCAAGAGCCTTTGAATCGCTCGTTTTTAAAAACAAATAGCCTGGAAACATCACATCCTCAAAAAGATGAAGAACTCCACCGGAACGGAATACCTTCACTTTCCTCGGTATCCTGCAATCACTCCATAAATTATGGCTGACAACCCGTTCAAGAAGTTCTGCTGCATCCTGTTCCCTGCCCGGCACAGTATATAATGCATACCATTGCTCCATAAGGTATCCTCCTTGTCGCTTAACTACTTATTAAGCGACAGCTTATTCTCTTTGCTAATACGATTTTGAAATTAATATTATAAATCGGTCGGCTTCCTAGATATAAGAATGGAAAATTGGTAAAATAATAATGAAATAATAAGAATTTATTAGGATATATTGCCATTTCTTTTCTGTTCAGGCGGTTGACCATGCCGGAAAAGAATGTTATAATTTACGAGAACTTAAGATTTGTGCAAAAAAGTGTCGCTTAATAAGTAGTTAAGCGACACTTTCTGTTTACTTTTATATTATTACATTTCACATTACCTTCATTTTCAACGAGACATCTCCCGACAAACCGGCTATAATAATACTAAAAATAAAAACCACATTAACTACTGATACATCAAATAAGAAAGAGAGGCTCCCTCCATGACATCTAAAACCACTCCTCCTCTTCGGGAAATCTATTTCGCAGGCGGCTGTTTCTGGGGCGTTGAAGAATATTTTTCACGCATTCCCGGTGTTTATGACAGCATTTCCGGTTATGCGAACGGCAACATTCCAAATCCCACCTATGAAGAGGTCTGTACCGGCACGACCGGTTTTGCAGAGACTGTCCGGGTTATCTATGAGCCGGATATTGTTACGCTTCGCATACTGACGGAGCAGTATTTTAAAATTATTAATCCGGTCAGTATCAACCGGCAGGGTAATGACAGGGGCAGCCAGTACAGAACCGGTATCTTTTACGCAAATGAGGAGGATACCGCAGCCATTCAGCCTGTAATGCAGGCCATACAGAAAAAATTTTCCGAGCCATTGGCCGTAGAACTGGCACCAATCAGGAATTTTTATCCGGCTGAAAGCTATCACCAGGACTACCTGAAATTGAATCCAAACGGATACTGCCATATTGATTTCAGCACACTTCATGATTTAACAACACGGCCGGACGGGAAAGTAGGCCTTCGGCTTGCCGGTGAAGAATTGAAAAATACATTGACTGAGGAACAATATAACGTGACACAGAACTCTGCCACTGAAAAGCCTTTTACCGGGAAATATTATGATAACCATGAACCCGGCCTTTATGTTGATATTGTTACCGGTGAACCGCTCTTTATTTCTTCCGACAAATTTGATTCCGGCTGCGGCTGGCCCAGTTTTACAAAACCGGTGGACAGCAGCGCCGTGACAGAACACATTGATACCGGCTACGGCATGAGACGTACTGAGGTGCGCAGCCGCGAGGGAGATTCCCATCTTGGCCACGTTTTCACGGACGGCCCAAAAGAATCCGGCGGTCTTAGATACTGCATCAACAGCGCCTCTCTCCGCTTCATACCGGCCGGACAGATGAGGGAGGAAGGTTATGGAGCCTATCTCTCCCTGCTCAATTCCTAAATAATAACTCTCTCTATCTACGCCAGGTGTGCGTCTGAGAAGCTAACCGCAGGGTCCGCTGCGCCGCCGCTTCTCAGGCGCAAAACTGCAATTTTTCAGTTTCTGTGCATCGCATGCAGCGGTTCGCAAAACAGCGTTTTTAGCAGGGCCGTGAATACCGGGAATAGTGACTGCTTACATGTTCTACTGCTCTTTCATCCACTCAAACAGGCTTATCTGCCGTCCCATTCCTGCTTCCTGCTGTTTCAGCCTTCCCGCCTCTTCCCGCTCCAAACAAGTCTCGGGCAGGGCGTTTAGAAACTCCGACTGCTCTCTGTCCGTCACCAGAATCAACTGCTCCTTAGCCCTGGTCATTCCCACATAAAACAATCTCCGTTCTTCCTCTTTGTCCTTTTCCCCCGACTGCCCCTTTGTCTCCAGAGGAATCAGCCCTTTTCTGACCCCGCACAGAATCACCACGGGAAACTCCAGTCCTTTGGAGGCATGCATCGTCATTAAAGTAACCGCATCTGAACGGTACTGTTTTTTGCCGGGCCGAATCAAATCTCCCTCTGTGCCAAAGGCAAGTGCATCGGTAAATTCTTTCATATTGCGGTACATGCCGGAAAGCTGCCTCAGCTTTTCCATATTCTGATTATCCAGGTTCTGATCGGCAATCCATTTATCCAGAATGTCATAAGGTTTTTCTTTTATCATCAGTGGAGAATACGTTTTTGCGGCTCTTTCAAATGCCGCTTCCCGCTCCGGACCATCCATCCCGTTCCAGAGAAGGCGTTGGCAAAGCTTTGCCAAAAAGCGCTCCTCCCCGTTTAACAGGCTTCTGAAAAAGCTGACACTTCCTCTGACAGCCGTATCAGCCAGAAAATCATCCCGGCCGGCAACGCGGTAGGGTATCCCTTCTTTCCTCAGGCATGTCTCCAAAAATGCCGCCTGACGGTGTGTACGGTAAAGCACTGCAATATCTGAAAAACCGGATAAACGCCCTGTAACCCGTTTTTCCTGCGCATCCAGCATATCGATGCCGCCAATGAGCCGGTTGATTTCTTTTGCGGTAAATATTGCCTCCGCCCTTACACTTTCTGCCGTAACCAGGCGGATGGGACTTCCCTCTGTACACACAGGTTCCAGTTTCCACCTCTGACCCGGATTTTCTGAGATGACTGCCTGCGCCCCCTCAAGGATTGCCGGTACGGAACGGTAGTTTTTATTAAGGGCAATCTCCTTTAAGGAGGGATACTCTTTTTTCAGGTATTCAAAGCAGGCCGGGTCCGTTCCCCGAAACCCGTAGATGGCCTGATCCGGATCCCCTATGACAAAAAGCTCCCTGCCCCCGGAATTCCAAAGTCTGATAAGCTCAAACTGGACGGGATTGACATCCTGGAATTCATCCACCAGAAGGTAATGGAACCGGTGCCTGCCGATTTCTTTCTTTGGCTCTGACTTAAAAAGTTTCAGAGTCTCAAGCAGCAAATCGTCAAAATCACATACTCCCTCTGCCAGTAACCGTTTCTGATACTCAGAAGCCGCTTTGTGAAAAACAGTATTCTCATCCGTATCTTTCCCGGCGCCTGATGGCTCCATCCCCGATTTTTCCAGAGATAAACGCCTCAAAAATCCAGACGGACTCTCCGGCAATCCATATTCCTTTACAATTTCCCCGGCTGTCTCAAGGAGCATCTCTTCCTGCGCCGGAATGCATTCAAAATCATTCTCTTTTAATATTTCCAGGCAGATAGAATGAAATGTACCGATATTCAGGAGACGTACCGTCTTTTTTCCTCCTGTCTGCTTCTCCAGACGCTGTCTCAGCTCCGCCGCCGCTTTATTTGTAAATGTCACCGCCGTAATCTCTGAAGGTTTTACACCTCTTTCTTTGAGCAAGTGCAGAATTCTCGCAGTCAGTGTTCCCGTCTTACCCGTTCCCGGACCGGCTTTAACCGAGACTGCCCGGGCCAAAACGGTAACTGCCTCTTTCTGGTTTTCATTCAGGAAAATTTCCACAGGAAGGTCATGCCTCTCTATTATGATTCCTTCCGGTTCCTTCGATGCTGCCGCCTCTGTGACAGACGCATCCGGCGTTTCTGCCTTATGAAAAATTTCCGTCGGAATCTCTTCGATCACAATATCCTGAGACGGCAAAGCCAGGCTGATCTGCCCGTCCACATTATCAAGTTCCCACGGTTCAAACAACTGAATTGTCCCGTACTCTCCGTCAAATCCCGGCTTTCGCTTTACTTCCCCGCGGCGCAGCCGGCTGATGCCCTCCGCTATCATTGTCCCTGCCGTCAGCCTGATATCCTCCGCAGGTACATTTCTCAAGATGGAAAACTCATCTCCCAGACGTCGGATCATTTCCTGGTACATCCGCTGGACTCTCACACCGGCAGCCGATTTTCCGGTAGACGCGGCGATTACCTCCGGGAGGGGCACAAGACTTTCAAACACTTTTCCATCCGGCCTGAGATACCCTTCCGCCCGATCAGCCAGCTCTTCCACACGGTGCGATACGCCTATCGTCAGTTTTTTCCCACAGACCGGGCATTTTCCGTCAAACTTCCGGGCCTCAGCCGGACTGAGACAAAGATGGCACTTGCGGTGCCCGTCGAAATGATATTTTCCTTCCTCCGGAAAGAATTCAATTGTCCCCTGAAGGCCCTCGCCCGTCTCAATCGCTTTCTTTAGTGCCGGATAGGACAGCTCCCCCTCGATCAGATTGGCCTCCCGCCCCAGTTTGGCAGGCGAATGAGCATCGGAATTGGAGATAAGCTGATAGGAATCGAGAGCCGATAGTCTCCAGTTCATAGGCGGATCAGAGGAAAGTCCTGTCTCCAGAGCATGAATATGAGGCGTTAAATCCCCAAAGCATTCCTGGATTGTATCAAAGCCGGAGAACGCTCCGAATAATGAAAAATGAGGCGTCCAGATATGCGCAGGAATATAGACGGCTTCCGGACAAAGCTCCAGCATAATCTCAAGGAGAGCATGGCAGGGCAGTCCCAGTATGGGCCTACCGTCGGAATGGATATTCCCTATTTGTTCAAGCCTCAGTGACAGCCGCTCTGCATCCTCGAGACTGGGAAGCAGAAGCAGGCTGTGAACCTTTCTAACCCTCTCTCCCTGCTTATATATGGAACTGATTTCTCCTGTTACCACAAATCGGGGAGTACCCGAATCGTCTGTGAGCGGATCGCGTACCCGGTATTCCTCCTTTAACGTGTACAGGCCCTCCTCTGCAGGGACCAGCTTTTCCTTCAGTTCTTCCCTCCATGCCGGATGAGTGAAATCTCCGGTTCCCAATAGCCGGATTCCCTTTTTTCTCGCCCACAGTTCCAGAATTTCAGGCGTGCAGTCACGGCTTGTGGCTCTGGAATAGCGGGAATGAATGTGTAAATCTGCTATGTACATTCTGTTTCTCCTTTATGTGTCTGTAGTATTTCATTTGCCGTAAGCATCCAGTTTGCAATATAACTATAAACAGTATAGCACAAAATCACTTCGGGCCATTCTATTTTTTCCCCTGTTTACATATTCTGATTTGAGGTGTTTATATGCAATCCTGTGAATTTGCCATGACCATAACCGCTCTGGCCTGCAATCTTGCCCAGGGCAAAACTCCGGATGAGATCGCCCTCTATGCCGCATTTTTCTCCCAGCTTGGAGACACTCTGGCAACCATTGCCGCTCACCAGGAATTTTGTGCTCCCAAGGACTCCGCATCCCCAACCGCAGATGTTTCCGAGTCAATTTAGAAAATACGTCGGACTGCCGGAAATGGAAACCTCCATATCCGACAGCCCGGCGTATTTTTCTGTAGTTTATCCCATGATTCAGCTTACGCTTTATATTCCATCAGTGCCTGCCTCAAGCCGTTTGCTGCCTGTTCCGTATCATTCTTCATGGAAACTTATTTTTATTTCTTAAGCTGGGTAAGCCTTTCCTGCACCTGCGCCATCATCTGGGTATATTTCTCCAGCTTTGACCGTTCCTCCGCAATCTTCGCCTCCGGAGCTTTGCTTACAAACTTTTCATTACTCAGCATTCCTGTAACGCGTGACAACTCCTTAGCAAGCTTTTCTTCCTCTTTTTCCAGACGTTCAATCTCTTTATCAAGATCCACCAGCTCTGCAAACGGCATATAAATTGCTGCCTGGGAAGTTACTGCCGATACCGCATCGTCTGCAATCCCGGCCTTATCCTTCTGAAGCGCCACTTCACCTGCATATCCCAATGTTGCAAAGAAAACCCGGCTATGCTCAAAAATGCCCAGAATCTCTTCATTATCGGACACAACATATACTTTCGCCTTTTTGCTCGGCGGCACATTCATGGAAGTGCGGACATTACGGATTGCTCGTACCGCCTCCTTGATAACCTCGACGGCCTTTTCTTCTCCGGCAAAGTTCCACTCTCCTTTGTAAACCGGCCAGGAGGAAATCATGATGGACGGTTCCTCATCCTGAAGGTTACAGAAGATTTCCTCTGTGATAAACGGCATATAAGGATGGAGGAGCTTCAGCGAGTTAATCAGGACGGTCTTAAGTGTCCACAGAGCCGCCGCTTTTGTCGTGTCGTTGTCATCCCAGAGCCTTGGTTTTACCATCTCGATATACCAGTCGCAGAACTCCTCCCAGATAAAATCATACACCTTCTGGAGAGCGATTCCCAGCTCATATCTGTCCATATTTTCCGTCACGTCTTTTGCCAGTGTATTTACTTTGGACAAAATCCAGCGATCCGCCATTGTTAAGTCCGAGAGACTGACATCGGCATCCGGCGCTTTTTCAATATTCATCATGATGAAACGTGTGGCATTCCATACTTTATTGGCAAAGTTCCGGCTGGCCTCGACTCTCTCCCAGTAGAAACGCATATCATTGCCCGGTGCATTTCCGGTCATCAGGGTCATACGGAGAGCATCTGCGCCGTACTTATCAATTATCTCCAGCGGGTCGATGCCGTTGCCGAGTGATTTACTCATCTTACGTCCCTGGGAATCCCTTACCAGGCCGTGAATCAATACGGTATGGAACGGTTCTTTTCCCGTCTGTTCAAGTCCTGAAAATACCATACGGATTACCCAGAAGAAAATGATATCGTATCCTGTTACCAGCACATCCGTCGGATAGAAATACTCAAACTCCGGTGTTTTCTCAGGCCAGCCGAGGGTCGAGAAGGGCCACAGCGCGGAAGAAAACCAGGTGTCAAGCGTATCTTCATCCTGATGTAAATGGGTGCTGCCGCATTTTGGGCAGACTGCCGGCGTTGTCTTCGCCACCGTCATCTCGCCGCATTCCTCACAGTAATAGGCCGGAATCCGGTGTCCCCACCAGAGCTGTCTGGAGATACACCAGTCGCGGATACCCTCCAGCCAGTGGAGATATGTCTTTCCAAAGCTCTCCGGAACAAATTTGAGACGTCCTGACTGCAATGCCTCAATGGCCGGTTTCGCCATCTCGTCCATCTTCACAAACCACTGCGGTTTTACCATCGGCTCTACCGTCGTGCCGCAGCGGTCATGGGTTCCTACATTATGTGCATGGGGAACCACTTTAACGAGAAGTCCCTGGGCCTCTAAATCAGCCACGATTGCTTTTCTGGCCTCGTAACGGTCCATGCCCTTGTATTTTCCGGGAGCGCTGATTGTCGCATCATCATTCATGATGCAGATCTCTTCCAGGTTATGGCGTTTGCCCACCTCAAAATCGTTCGGATCGTGAGCCGGCGTTATTTTAACACAGCCTGTTCCAAAATCCTTGTCTACATACTCATCCGCCACAACCGGGATTTCACGGCCGGTCAGCGGCAATTTCAGCATCTTTCCAATCAGCTCCTTATATCTGTCATCCTCCGGGTTTACCGCAACTGCAGTATCGCCCAGCATCGTCTCCGGACGTGTGGTTGCAATTTCTACAAACCGGTCTTTCTCCCCGACAATCGGATAATTGATATGCCAGAAAAATCCGTCCTGCTCCTCATGCTCTACTTCGGCATCGGAGATGGAAGTCTGGCAGATTGGACACCAGTTGATAATTCTGGAGCCTTTGTAAATATATCCTTTTTCATAGAGCTTTGTAAATACTTCCAGCACGGCATCGGAGCATCCCTCATCCATGGTAAAACGCTCTCTGTCCCAGTCTGCAGAGGAACCTAATTTATGGAGCTGCTTAACGATACGGCTGCCGTAATCCTCTTTCCACTCCCATGCCTTCTCCAGGAATTTATCGCGACCCAGATCATGCTTGTCTATTCCCTCGCTCTTCAGCTTGTCAATAACTTTAACCTCTGTGGCGATGGCGGCGTGATCCGTTCCCGGCTGCCATAATGCTTCAAATCCCTGCATTCTCTTGTAGCGGATTAAAATATCCTGCATCGTATTATCGAGAGCATGGCCCATATGGAGCTGTCCTGTAATATTTGGCGGCGGCATCACGATTGTAAACGGCTTTTTGTTTTTATTAACCTCCGCATGAAAATATTTGCTGTCCAGCCATTTCTGGTAGAGGCGTTCTTCAATGTCCGCCGGATTATAAGTCTTCTCAAGTTCTTTCATGTGTATCTCCTTTTATTTTTATTGGCTTTTGTTTTACTGCCAATGATTTATTTCTTTTTGATTCGCAAAGCGCATGTTTAAATAAATTTAAAAGATTCTATCACCTGCATGATTTCCTGTTTCAGCTTCAGGTCCGGCTCACCGTCCTCCGGGAAGGTTGCCGTAATAAGATACCCGTCTTCCCCGTCCGATACCAGATAAAGGAGCTGGTTCATCCGGTAATTCCCGGTGCTGTCGGTCATTGTCATGCCAAGCCCGGCCATTTCACCGCTTATCTCACGGATATCCGTTGTCCTGATATCCGGATACGCCTCTCTCAAAGCGTCTACATAACTTCCGGCAAAGGTATCTTTAAAATCTGAAATCATCTCTTTTGTAATTCCGTCTGCCGGGGAAAAAGAAATCCGGACCGTACTGTCTTTTATAAGGCAGAGTTCCCACGCGTCCCCGCTTTCCCCGGGCTGCCATCTCTCTTCATCTGCCGAAACAGTAAACTTGCCGTCTCCGCTTAAGCAGACTCCGTTTTTAAAAGTTCCCGGTTCCTGGGCTGCAGCCTCTTGTTCTGCCTCGCTCCCACACGCCGTGAGCAGTATAGCTATTATCATGAGCACAGCTATCACAGTATTCACAACGGACGCTTTCACCATTCCTGTCGTTCTCTCCGTCATCTGCCGCCTCCCTGAAGGAATAAACCTGCCACTGTCAACTGTGGCCGTTCCTGCATATCACATTTGTTTCCTGACAATACGGTACTCATCATCTGTCTGGTAGTATGGACATTCAAAACGTTGATTTCCAAGAAATGACGCCATCTCATCTTCGTCCAAATCCGCCTCACAGACATAATAGCCATAATCGTCATCATAGACATAATTACCGCAGGATTCACAGCTCTGCGGCCCATCCTGTTTCTTCAAGCCGTCACCTCCTTTACAAAAGCGTTCCGTTTACCGCCGCAGTGCGTTCCTCCGCGGAGCGGTTTTTAATTAACAGATGAACTTTCCTGTTAAACAAGAAGGAATCACGCTCGCGGGATTCTCCGCCTGCGGCGGGTCGCTTCGGCGACATTATTCCCTACCGCCGCAGTGCGTTCCTCCGCGGAGCGGTTTTTAATTAACAGGTGAACTTTCCTGTTAATTAAAAAAACCCCTTGCATAAACTTATGCAAAGGGCGAAATATCTTCCGCGGTACCACCTGGCTTCTGCCGAATTCTCTAAACATTCCGGCAATCTCATTCAGTCCTTTAACGGAGACTATCCGTGATTCCCTACTTGCACTCTGCTTTGGGGCCCCCGGCTCCGAAGCTACCTTCCATCCACACCTTCCCTGAACAGCCTCTCAACCGTTGAGCCGTTCTCTCTGTCGGGGTTGTGTATGTACTCCTCTTCTTCACAGCCTTTTCTTATATACTATGTAATCATAGTGGTTTTTCTCCTGATTGTCAAGCCGGTGCCGTATTTTTTTACGCAGCTCTTGTATAAACAGGGTAACAGTTCAGACAGGCCAGCAAATCTGCTGCGCTGACCTTGCGAAAAGGTAGTGGCAGCAGCTTATTTGAATGGTACCCCATACCCGGAAAAACAATTGCCAAAGTCCTGTTATTTTCAGCCATTGCCCGTTCCGCTCTCTTCCCTGTCTTCATCCTCCGCACTTCTCTCTTCATCGTTCCTGGTATCTGCTTCCCTGTCATCCAAACGTGTTTCCACTAAATATCTGGGCCTCCGCTTTGTCTCCAGATATATCTTTCCGATATATTCTCCCACGATTCCAATCGATAATAAAAGCAGACCGCCGATAAACCAGATGGAAACCATGATACTGGCCCAGCCGCTTACTGTATTTCCTCTGTAAAAATCCACAACCGCCCAGACCAGAAAACCAATGCTGACAAAAAAGGACGCAATCCCGGCAAATGTAATCAGCCTGATCGGTTTTATGCTGAGGGAAGTAATTCCCTCTATTGCAAAAGCAAGCATCTTGCCGAGAGGATACTTGCTCTCTCCTGCCGCCCTCTCTTTCCTGTCATAATATACAACGTCGGAGGGGTATCCGATCATCGGCACGATTCCGCGAAGGAACAAATTGACTTCCGTAAATTCCTTAAGCCCCTTTAAAGCCCTGCGGCTCATCAGCCTGAAATCCGCATGATTATAAACCGTATTGGCGCCCAAAAGGTTCATTAGCTTATAAAATCCCTCCGCAGTCAACCGTTTGAAAGCGGAATCGGTCGTCCTCTTCTTCCTCACCCCATAGACAATATCGCAGCCTGCTTTAAATCGCTCAATCATCTGATCACAGGCATCCACATCATCCTGCAAATCCGCATCCAGAGAAATCGCAGCGTCGCAGTGCCGGGCTGCCTCAGAAAGTCCTGCCAGAAGCGCATTTTGATGTCCCCGGTTGCGGCTCAGCTTAAGTCCCAGAAAGTAACCGTCTTCCCTGTTCAGATTTTCAATCAGTTTCCATGTTCCGTCCCTCGATCCGTCATCCACCAGCAGAATACGGCTTTCCTCACCGATAACCCCCGCATTAATCAGCGTCACCAGCTTTTTTCCCAAAATACCGGCTGTCAAAGGCAGTACTTCTTCTTCGTTATAACAAGGCACCACAAAATAAATGATCGGTGCATTTTCCATTTTCTCTCATCTCCTGCTGTCTTTTTTAAAACATACTGCTCATTATATACGAAAACAGATTAAAAAGAAAGGGGGGACTTACCCGAGTCGCCGCCATTTATCAATGCTTTTCTTTGCTGAAAGCCAAAGGAAAATTTTACTGCACCCAAACACCATTTTCATCCACCAAAAATCCGTCCGGCGTTGTGCCTCCGGTAAAGAGTGAGCCATTATCGTCCACATAATACCACATACCGTTGGTCTCCACCCATCTGGTCTTTGCCAGGCCTCCGCTGTTCCGGAAGAAGTACCAGATGCCGTCGATCTGGTTCCAGCCGGTCACCATCTGGCTGTCGTTATTAAAATGATATATCTCATTATTAATCATCATCGATTCATTCCTTGCATATGTACCGTCCGCCTTGACAAACTGCCATATCTGGCCGTTCTGTATCCACTTATTGGCGTCTCTGGCATTGGCTCCGGGACCGCCGGCCGGGGATGAAGGCGCTGTGCCTCCCGGACCTGTCTGCTGCCCGCTCTGCTGACCGCCGGCCGGATTCTGCTCGGCAGCCAGATATGCAAAGCCGTAATCGAGAAGCGCTTTGGTATCAGTATAATGTGTCTGCTTACTCTTCAGGACGACGGCAATGAGCCTCTTTCCGTCCCGCTCAGCACAGGTGACGAGTGTATTGCCGGCCAGGGATGTGTATCCTGTCTTTCCGCCCACAATTCCCTGATAATATTCACCATTGGCAGGATTCACCATCTTATGCCCCATCGTCAGTTTTCTGACCGTGGGAACCGAAGCCGTGGCCGGAAAATCATAGCTTACGGTGGATGCTATCTGGCTCAACGTCTGATTCTCAAACGCCGCCTTTGCAATCAGCGCCATATCCCTGGCAGTCGTATAGTGATTCGAATCATTCAATCCATTCGGATTGACAAAATGCGTATTGGTACATCCAAGGGAAGCCGCCTTCTGATTCATCAGATCGGCAAAGCCGCTGACGCTTCCGGCCACATGCTCGGCCAGGCCATTAGCCACTTCATTGGCAGATTTCAATAAAAGGGCGTACATACAGTCCTTCACGGAGAACTTGTCCCCGGCTTTAATTTTCAGTGTCACTGCGCCTGCCTCCAGGTTTGTAACCGCATTCTCGGAAAATGTCACCGTATCATCAAGACTGCTGCGTTCCAGCACCAGAAGAGCCGTCATAAGCTTTGTTATGCTGGCAGGATAAAACCTTGTATCTGCATTCTGCTCAAATAAAAACCGGTTATTCAAAGCATCGTAGAGTACCGCCCCCTGGGATGCCACAACCGGAGTCTCCAGAGAACCGGAAGCAGTTCCCTGGGAAGGATTTATCCCTGCCGTACCAGTTGTCCCGTTCCCCTGAGATGTTGTAACGGTTCCTGAAAGAGCCGGAAGGCGCGAAAGGCTGGATGAGCCGGTCTGGCTCTGCTGCGTCTGCTGCCCCTGCCCCGGATTTTGCCCCGTCTCCAACCCCGGCCCCGCAGAAGGCCCCGTAACATTAGCCGAAACAGTTGAAACCACAGCCATCGACATGGCTATCCCCAGACAAAGCGCTGCTTTAAAATTCTTCCATTTATTCATCCGTAATACTCCTGTATCTCTCATTTTTATAATTGTCGGTAATATTTCCGACTTCATTATAGATATTGAAGCCGTTTTCCCATTTTATACTTTACCATTGTACAGCATTTTCCCATATTACACAATCGGATCCGAAAGTTATAATTATTACAATTTTATTACAGACTAAATGCACGCCCATCTTGTAAAATACCACTGTTGCATAAAAAGCTTTCCTTGTCTTTGATCAGTTATTTTAACCGGACATATCAGCACATATATCCTGTTAAACCGGATATAATCAAGTCATATATATCTTACAATCATATACAGGTGGTGATATAATGTACGAAGAGCTATTTTATAAACGTTTAGTTGAATTACGTCTGAATAAAGGCGTCTCAGCCCGCGATATGAGCCTCTCCATAGGCCAGAGCGCAGGATATATAAATGCACTTGAAAATAAAAAAGGCATGCCCAGCCTGACCGTCCTTTTTTACATCTGTGAATATCTTGATGTCACTCCCTCCGAATTTTTCGATGAGGGAAACGGATATCCCTCCGATCTGAATGAGATTGTGGAGGATCTGCGTCATCTCAACCGGTCCTATCTGCAAAGCATCGGTTCAATCATAAAAGGGCTGCGCAGATGAATTAGTATCCACTAATTTCTTCTGCAGCTGCCCTTCTTGTTGTAGTAGCTTCCTCATTATCCCAGCTTGCAGACGTCCACCCACATCTCATAGCCTGAGCACTGTTCCAGTTCTTCCATCGTCAGTTCTATTGCACTGTTGCTGCTCCCGCAGGCCGGAAATACAGTCGCAAACCGCTTCATGGATTCATCCAGATAGACCTTCACCCCTTCATTAATGCCAAACGGGCATACACCGCCCACGGTGTGCCCCACTTTTTCCGCCACTTCATCAGGGGAGAGCATCTTTGCTTTAACCGCAAACTGCTCCTTGTACTTATGGTTGTCTATTTTCGCATCGCCCGCCGTGACAATCAGTATCGGTTCTTCTCCGATTTTGAATGACAATGTCTTTGCGATTCTGGCCGGCTCACAGCCAACGGCCTGTGCAGCCAGTTCCACCGTGGCGCTGGATGTCTCAAACTCCAGTACCCTGTCATCCATGCCCCATTTTTTCATATGTTCTTTTGCCCGTTCAATCGACATTCCCGTCTCCTCCTGCTTAAATTGCCGAATCCGTCGATAACGTTTCACGGACCCGGCAATGAATTTTATAAATATTTTCTTCTAAGTTCCGCTGCGCTCTCCGCAACAAGGTATCCCGGTGCAATATCAAATACGGTCTTGCAGCCGCTCTGTCCCTCTGCGTTCATCCTGTAAGCCGCCCGCGCGTAAGAAACGATAATGGAGGATGTAAATTCCGGATTCGAATCCAGCTTCAGGCTGTACTCTATCACATGGCCGTTCTCTTTATTCCATCCTGTTTTTCCGCCCCTGAGCACAAATCCCCCATGGGGCAGACGGGTGTGATCCCTCTTCATCTCCTCCTCCGTTATAAAATGTACGGTCGTATCGTAATCCGAGAAATAATTTGGCATTGTCTTGATTTCATTCTCTATTTTTGCCTTGTCAGCGCCTTCTTCCGCCACGACAAAGCATTCTCTTGTGTGCTTCTGCCTTGTGGTCAGTTCAGGATTTTTGCCGCTTCTCACTTCCTCCAGTGCGCGCTCCACCGGAATTGTATACTGTCTGGCATCCTTTACACCCTCCAGCCTTCTGATTGCGTCGGAATGTCCCTGGCTTACGCCTTTGCCCCAGAATGTGTAATTCTCACCCTCCGGCAGAGCAGCCATCGCATATACACGTGCAATTGAGAACATGCCAGGATCCCAGCCGGCCGATATCACCGCTACTTTTCCACCCTTTTTCGCAGTCTCATCCACAGCTTCAAAATGCTCCGGAATCTTCGCGTGAGTGTCAAAACTGTCTACCACATTAAACCACTGGGAATACTTCGGCGTCTGTGCCGGAAGATCAGTCGCGCTTCCCCCGCAGAGAATCAGAACATCGATCTCATCCTTCATCTTTTCCGCTTCATCCGCCAAAAGCACCGGAACTCCTTTTGTCAGGATTTCCACTGTTTCCGGAGCACGCCTCGTAAAAACGGCCTTTAATTCCATATCCGGATTCTGTTTCAGTGCACACTCCACTCCTCTTCCCAGATTGCCATAGCCTAAAATACCGATTCTTATGCTCATTTTTCTTTCCTCCGTCTGTAAATGATTGCCAAAAGGGCATAAAAAGGGAGTGATTCCTCACTCCCTCGTCAGTTGTTCCCTATTATACTATAAAAACATAAATTTTTCCAGATCTATTCTTTATATTCTTTCCACTCGTTTCCCTTACAAACCTTTTACTGCCTGTTTCTGCGCCTGATACCATGTAAGAAGCAGCGGCTCAATCCTCCTGTTCCAGATTGTCAAACAAATCGCAGGAATAAAATTCCCGGATCGACATGTTAAATCCTTCAGCTATTTTCTGAATGTTGACAATGCCCGGATTTTTGCTGCGTCCATTGAGAATACATTTCAGCGTCGAAAGCGGCATACCCGTCTTATACGACAGTGCATATAAAGTGAGCCGGTCCCTTTTGAGAAGCTCCCTGATACGTTTCACAGTCGCCTCACATATCTGCATCTTATGACCTCCAATCTTTCGTATGAATCTAGTTTATACGAAAAATTGGAAAAAGCAGGGCGATAAATCATACTGAATGTAAGGTTCTGGAAATTTTTTCCATTTTTTACTATAAGGCGGCAATTGACCATTGCCGGTCATTGTCAGCAATCGGATTTTCGTCATCAATCCAGTTCACTCAGGCCTGTATAAAGGTTGTAATATCGACCTTTCTGACGTATCAGCTCCTCGTGATCTCCTCTTTCAATAATTCTCCCGTGTTCCAGAACCATGATTGCATCGGCATTGCGTACTGTGGAAAGCCGGTGCGCAATTACCAGTGTCGTTCTGTCCTTCATCAGACGGTCCATACCGTGTTCGATGTGCTTCTCCGTTCTGGTATCGACGGAGCTGGTGGCTTCGTCCAGAATGAGGATTGGAGCCTTGGACACAGCCGCCCTGGCTATGTTGAGAAGCTGCCTCTGCCCCTGGCTCAGGTTAGCGCCGTCCCCTTCCAGCATCGTGTCATAGCCCTTCGGAAGCCGCATTATAAATGAGTGGGCCGATGCCGTTTTGGCGGCCTGAATTACCTCTTCGTCGGCCGCATCCAGACGGCCATAGCGTATATTTTCCATCACGGTGCCGGTGAACAAATGGGTGTCCTGTAACACCATTGCGATGTTGCGCCGCAGTTCATTACGTCTGATATGGCGTACGTCGGTTCCGTCCACCGTTATCGTTCCTGACTGTATATCATAAAAACGGTTAATCAGGTTGGTAATCGTCGTTTTACCGGCCCCGGTGGAGCCGACAAATGCAATCTTCTGCCCCGGCTTCGCATAGAGGCTGATATCATTCAGGATCACTTTATCCGCGTCATACCCAAATGTCACATGGTCAAGGACCACCTCCCCGCTCACCGGCTCCACCGATACCGCTTCCGTATCATCTGCCGGTTCAGGCTCCGTATCCATCACGGCAAACACACGCTCCGCTCCGGCAAGGGCTGAAAACACATTGCTGATCTGCATGGATATTTCATTGATCGGCCTTGAAAACTGTCTTGAAAAGTTTAAAAATACCGTCAGGCCTCCGACGTCAAAATTCCTGAACACACAGAGCAGGCCTCCGATGCAAGCGGTCAGGGCATAATTGACCTGGCTCAGGTTTCCCATAACCGGGCCCATGATGCCTCCAAAGAACTGGGCTTTAATCTGTTTATCCCTCAAATCGCCGTTTAAATAGCCAAACTCTTCCTCCGCCACGTCCTCATGGCAGAATACCTTTACAACCTTCTGTCCCTGAATTGTCTCCTCAATATACCCATTGAGCGCGCCCAGGGCCGACTGCTGGGCCGAGAAATACTTCTGGCTCCTGCCGGCCACAAAGCCTCCCGCTTTCATCATCAGCGGTATCATAACAACGGTAATCACAGTCAGGTAAATATTCGTATAAATCATCAAAACCAGCGTCCCTATGATACTGAGCGCTCCGGAAAACAACTGAACCAGCGTACTGCTGAGCATGTTTCCGATAGTATCCACATCATTTGTAAAACGGCTCATCAAATCGCCGTTATTATTAGTATCATAAAAGCGAAGAGGAAGCTTCTGCATCTTTGCGAACAGCTCCTCCCTGATCCGCTGCAGCGCATTCTGCGCTATCGTCAGCATAATCCTGGACTGCGTATAATTGGCAGCCACGCTGAGCAGATAAATCCCAGCCATCACGATTAACGCCCTGAACAGACCCGCGCTGTCACCTCTGCTCCCGTCCAGGGGCACGATATAGGTATTGATGATCGGGCGCAGCATATATGAGCCTGCCAGGTTAGTGAGTGTACTCACAATGACGCAGAGAAAGGCCGCCCCCATCCACATTTTATCTTTTTCAAGGTAAGACAGCAATCTCTTCACCGTCTCCTTGCTGTTCTTTGGTTTGCCGCCTCCCCTGGCCGCCATTCTGCCGGGTCCGTGTTTCTTCCTCGGTGAATCGGCAACACGGTTGCCGTAACGCCTTTTGAGGCTCTCTATTCTGTTCTGATCCATCATGCCAGCACCTCCTGTCCGTCCTTCGCTCCCGCTGCTGCCTGCGGCGCATTGCCGCCGTCCTCTTCGTCCCCGCTGTTCCTGCCGTATTGGGTTTCATATATTTCCCTGTATGCCTCACAGGAACCGAGCAGCTCATCATGAGTGCCCATACCGATAATTTTGCCGTCATCGAGGACAATTATCTTATCCGCATCCTCGACCGAGCTGATTCTCTGGGCTATAATGAATTTTGTCGTGTCCTTCAAAGACGTACGGAATGCTTTTCGTATCTGCGCTTCTGTTGCCGTATCTACAGCGCTGGTGCTGTCGTCCAGAATCAGGATCCTTGGCTTTTTGAGAAGCGCCCTGGCGATACAGAGTCTCTGCTTCTGTCCTCCCGAAACATTGACTCCGCCCTGTCCCATCTCAGTATCGTATCCATGAACAAACGAAGTGACAAATTCATCAGCCTGGGCGCTCTTTGCCGCCTCTCTGACCGTCTCCATACCGGCTTCCTCATCACCCCATTTTAAATTTTCTTCAATCGTGCCGGAAAACAGTATGTTCTTCTGCAGTACCATTCCGACTCCTTCCCTCAGATTTTTCAGGGAGTAGTCCCTGACATCAATCCCGTCTATCAGCACCTGACCGGATGTGGCGTCATAGAGCCTCGGTATCAATTGAACCAGGGATGTCTTTCCGCTTCCTGTGGAGCCGATGATTCCCACCGTCTCTCCGCCGTTTACCTGAAGATTGATGTGTTCCAGAACGTAATCACCGGCCTGGCCGTAAGAGAAACAGACATCTTTGAACTCCACACCGCCCTTTGTGACATGAGCGTCTTTTCTGGCCGCATCCGTATCCGTCAAATCAATTTCCGTATCCATTACCTCATTGATTCTCTTTACTGAGGCCATGGCGCGGGAACTCTGTAAAAACACCATTGACAGCATCATCAGCGACATCAGAATCTGTACTATATATGTGGTAAATGCCGTCAAATCTCCGACAGCCATGCCGCCTCCGATAATAATATTTCCGCCGTACCAGACCACGGCGACTGTCGTCACATTCATCGCCAGCATCATTACCGGCATCGTCGCAATGACAATCCGCATGGCTTTTAAGCTGCTTTCCTTCAGGTCGGCGTTCATCTCCTTAAATTTTTTGCACTCATAATCTTCCCGGACGAAAGACTTAACTACCCGGACATTCGTCAGCACTTCCTGTATTCCGTTATTGAGGCGGTCCAGCTTTTTCTGCATAATCTCAAACCGCGGGAATGCCAGCTTCAGTATTGTCGCAATAGCCGCAGTAAGAAGCGGTATCACAATCAGAATAATTACCGCCAGCCGGGCATTCATCCAAAACGCCATAAACAGCGCTCCAATCAGCATCCCCGGCGCGCGAAGCATCAAACGCAGCCCCATCATCATAACATTCTGTACCTGCTGGATATCATTCGTCAGTCTGGTAACAAGAGAACCGGTGCTGAAGTCATCAATATTTTTAAAGGAAAACTGCTGGACCCTGGAAAATACATCCTTTCTCAGATCGCTGGTAAAGCTGATCGATGCTTTGGCTGAAAAATAGGCGCCCAGGATTCCTCCCGCCGCCATCAGCACGGTAGTTAAAAGCATCACAAGCCCAATCTTTATAATGTAACCGGCATCCCGCTGGGCCACTCCATTATTGATGATCATCGACATCAGTTTCGGCAGCATAATTTCCCCGAACACTTCCGTCAGCATCATGAGCGGCCCAATAATAAAGGCGCTGCGATACGGCCTGACATATTTCATATATTTTTTCATATTTTATTCCTCCAATTATTCCTGCCCTGTCTTTATATCACTTTCCTGGAAGAGATATTCCAAATTGAGGCGCACTTTATCCAGATACTCCTCAAACTGATCCAACTGCTCATCAGTAAAACCGGCAAAAAGAGCATTTTCCACCTTCTTAAATATCTTTTCGCTTACCTCCACAACCGCCTGCCCCTTGGGAGTAATGCATATCTGATTGTAGCGGTTATCATCCTTATCCGTCACGCGGCTGATATATCCTCCCTTTTCCATCTTCTTCAGGGAGACTGCAATCGTTGCCGTGGACACATGCTGTCGGTTGGCTATTTCCTTCTGCGAGGCGTTGGGAAACTTTGAAATAAACATCAGGATCTGATGCTGGCTCCGGTAAACGCCTGATTTGTTCAGCTCTCTTTCCAAATACATCCTGTGCAGTTTATTAGCCATAATATATTTTTCTACCAGTTTCTGGTTGCGTGTCTCCGAACCATCATGAAAATTATCATTCATTCTTTTTCCTCCTTGTTAGCTCTCTAATAATTAACTATATGATAATTAGTTAGTTAACTTATGTCAAGTTAAATTTTTATGAATACAATTATGAGCCATTGAAGACGGCTGCAGTCTGTGATAAAGTATCCTTAACAATGTATGCTTAAACAGGGAACTATTGACAGAGACGCGCAGGATGCCTGTCAGATCGTATAAAGAACGGCAATTCACCGGAATCTGATGAAAAAGAGGGGAAAGAAAATGAAGAAACTGTTTCATAATGAGTCTTTTAAAAAATATATCCTTATCAGTATCATCTGTACAGCGGTTCTGGCGGCGGCCGGCGTGTTCTCTTACCGCCGGCACACCCTCGCGCCGGAACGGACGGTGGAGAAAGTATTAGAAAATATCACTTCCGGTATTCCCGCCCAGACTTCGGATCTGGATGAACTGATCAAGCAATTTGAAACACAATACCAGCCGTATTTTACCAATGAGGCGTATAACCAGGCAGTCCAATTGCGGCAGTTCACTGCCTTCCACAATCAGAACCCTGATTTTGAAGGCTCTATCCATATCTCTTCTCCGGAATTTGAAACTTTGGATTCTTCTTTGGGGGATATCAGCCTGTATGGAACCTTTCAGGTTAACTTTACTCCTGTTGATGGTACCTCATTCACACAGAACTGGAATATTCAAGTCCGGCTGATTCAGGAGGACGGCAGATGGCTGATACGTTATATGCGGCTGAAATTTAATAAAGCAGGTGAGGACGCCGCCGGTACGGCCAGCGGACGGGGTGGCGGGGTGGTTTTGTGAGTCTTTCGTCCCGGGGAAGATTGTCGTGGTGTTGGGCTGCGGGCGAAGATAAAGTCTGTGGAGCACGCTCCCGCTCTATGAAATGCATCGCGCTGCTAAGCTCGACAGGACCTCGCTAATCAGCGATGGATTTAGGCGGCATCCGCAGACTTTATCTTCCCCTACGCCCCAAGGTCAGGTTTTCGCCGGGACGAAAGACTCCGCCGGGGGATTGGCCCCGTCCACTGGCCGCAGGCCGGCGGCGTCCTCACCTGCTTATTTAAATCTCCAAAATCTTTATCAATTCCTCCCTGCTCATCTCAGCCAATGAAACCATTCCTTCCGTCACAATCTGATCCGCCAGATTCTTCTTTGCTTCCTGCAAATTCAGAATATTCTCCTCTATCGTATCTTTCATAATCAGCTTATAAACCGTCACCTGCTTCTCCTGCCCGATACGGTGGGCGCGGTCTGTCGCCTGGTTCTGCGCCGCTACATTCCACCATGGATCGTAATGGATCACGATATCGGCCGCCGTCAGATTAAGTCCCGTCCCTCCGGCCTTCAGGGAAATCAGGAATACCGGCACCTGATCGCGGTGAAACGCATTAACCATTTTATTCCGCTCCTCCTTTGTGGTGGAACCGGTAAGAAGATAGAATGGAATTTCTTCTTTTTTCAGCCTGTTTCCTATAATTCCCAGCATCGAGGCAAACTGGGAGAATAAAAGGATTTTATGGCCTGATTCTGCAGCAGAGAGAAGAAGGGAGACGCAGGTCTCAAGCTTGGCCGACTCACCGTTATACCGTTCGAAACAGAGGGACGGATCACAGCAAAGCTGCCTGAGTCTCGTAAGCTCTGCAAGAATCTGAAATTTCCCGGACGTTTCAGCCGTCTTTTCATCCTCCTCAAGGCTCTGGCGGAGTTTTAAGGCCGCCGCACGGTAAAGCTCCTTCTGCTTTCCTTCCGGAGCCGAATAGACAACCTTTTCGAGCTTCACCGGCAATTCCTTCAATACGTCTGATTTCAGCCTTCTCAGGATAAATGGGCAAATCATCCTGTGGAGATTCTCAAGAGCCTCTTTATCCTCCTCTTTTACAATCGGTATCTCAAACATGGTTTTGAACTTGCGGTAGGTAAACAAAAAGCCCGGCATCAGATAATCAAAAATGCTCCACAATTCGCTGAGTCTGTTCTCCACCGGCGTTCCTGTCAGGGCAAACCTTGAAATTGCTTTGACTGCTTTGACTGCTTTCGCACTCTGAGTAGATGCATTCTTGATATACTGCGCCTCATCAATTATCTCAAATCGGAACGTATGCTCCATATAATAAGGCAGATCTCGTTTCAGAAGATCGTAGGAGGTAACCACGGCGTCATACTCATCAATCTGTTCGAGTTCCTTCTGCCGTTCCGCCTGCGGGCCGGTCACCAGCAGTACTCTGAGAGAAGGCGCAAAAATGGAAAATTCATGTCCCCAGTTATAAATCAGGGAAGCTGGACAAATTACCAGGGAAACCGACGGCTGCGCCATGCCCTCGGCTGTACCGCAGGCACGCTCTTCCTTTTCCGCTGCCAGCAGGGTTATCGTCTGAAGCGTCTTTCCCAGGCCCATGTCGTCTGCAAGGATCCCGCCGAACCGGTAGCCGTCCAGCATCTTCATCCAGACAAAACCGGCCTTCTGATATTCGCGCAGAACCTTCCTCTGTTCTGCCGGCGGTTCATACCCGACCGTCTCAGATGACTGCAAATCCCTGACAATCGTTTTAAACAAGCTGTCTCTGGAAAATGGAATATGCCCATTTTCTTTGACCAGACTTTCCAGATAAAATGCCCGGTAAGCCGGCAATGATATCATTCCTGACTGCAGCTCATTCTTTCCCAGCGCCAGACCGTCGGTCAGCTTCAAAAGGGTCAAAAGACCGTCGTCGGTCAGTCTCAGAAAATCTCCGTTTTTCATCCGGCAGTACTTCTTTTTCTGTTTGTACTCCGAAAGAATCCGCATTATCTCTGAGGTATTCATCCCTTCCGCATCCACTTTAAGATTCAGCCATCCTTCATGAACCGATACGCCCAGGGATATTTGGGGCGGAGCCAGAACCTTCATTGATTTGACGCTGTCGGAGACCCATACCTCCCCTGTTTCACCAAACCGGTCAATGCCTTCGCTCAGGAGACGGTAAATTGCATCCTCATCGTCACGTATGACAAGATATTCACCGTTATCTTCCCTGTATTCAAAATATTTTGTAATCAGGCGGCTGACCCGGAATTCTTCCGGCACGTCCCTGCATATCTCCTTCGGTATTTTTTCATCCTCCAGCGGATGAAAAGAAAAATCACCATAGGAGAGAATCGGCTTCATCGTAATTTCTCCCGGCTGTCTGCTGTCAAATTCAAATCTGGCCTGCAATTCTCCCGGCCTGTAATAATCCCAGTCAATCCCCCCGGACTCCAGGATTCCTGACAGATCCAGCTTTTTCAGGACTCTCTCATAAAAAAGAGGAATATCCCGCTCATTTACGCTTACCTTCCGCGCTCCCCCCGGCTCAGACAGTATCTGTGTGAGAAAAATAGTCAGGTTTTCAGTGCTCTCATCATCACAGCAGTAAAGATGGGTTTCATCCGCCACATAGAGGCTCTTCTCCCCCTGAAAAACCATCAGTTCGTCCGGGATCCTGATCTCAAGCCCTTCCCGGCCAATCCTCTGAGCCCGGACACGAATGGCCGGTTTGCCCCGTAAAAATTTAAGCCGCGTTCTGTGCCCCCTGCAGGTCTCCGTCTCGATTTCCCTGCCCTCCACAATTGCAAAAAAACGGTCGCAGGCCGAACGGCTGAGTAACAGTGTATTAAGGGCCGGTGCCGCAGCGGCTGTTCTCTTTCTGATATCCTCATAATGCTCTTTATAGGCCCCCGTCTCTTCCATAACCATCTGCACCAGAGGCCTGCTTTCCTCTGAAAATGCCAAAAGGCTGTGTTCAAATGCAAAGCCCTTTCCGTATTCGACTCTTTTTCCCGTTCTGACCGCGTCGGCAAAAGCTCCCAAATCCTTTATCAGATACTGCCTCTTTCCCCTGATCCGGCATTCCAGGGAAACTTGGCGGCGGCTGATAATCAGGCAGGGGACAAACTCCACAACCGGGGCCGTTTCCTCTCCCATGATGCGTGCAACCTCCCGGTTTGTATATTCACGTATCATCGCCCTCACCGCAGGGGAGGTTGAAACGGGAAGCGCATTCATTTCCTGCTCCCTGAGCCGGTACTTTTTAAACAGCTCAAGCCCGTGTTCACAAATCCCCTTGTATGAACTTCCGTAAGGGCAGGAACAGTGATAATCATAAATTTCACCGCTTTTAATAAAAATCCTTGTTCTGTATGATCCTTCCCCGTCTTCTGCTACTGCCTGGACCCGGACTTCTCCTTTCCAGAATGTGTCTACCGTCATATCCCTGATGCTCAAGATACCCCTCCAATAGCTGTCTGTTCCAATCGGCAAAAGCAAGCTCCGAAGGCTTTTCACCGTCAAAAAGGCAGCTCTCCATATTCAGACAGGCGGCTCCCGGAATGGACAGCCGCCTGTTTCAAATTCACTTGATTACATATGCTCCGGAGATTCCATCCCCAGAAGATCCATACAGGTGTCCAGAATCTCTTTTGTCAGCGTAATCAGGCTGATAAATGACGCCTGCTTACAGGCATCCTCCTCAGCAATGATCTTATTTTCCAGATAGAAATTATTGAATGCATCCGCAAGGTCGGCCATGTACTGGCAAATCTTATGCGGAGCGGTCTCTGCAAACGCGGTTTCAATAATCTCGCCAAAACGGCAGAGTTCCAGCTGAAGCTCTTTCTCCGATACGGACTGTGCCGGACGGATCGGCTGCCTTTTTGCATCTTTGCCTTTCAGCTCCTCATATTTTTCCAGAATCGATTTAATTCTTACAATCATATACTGGATATGGGGACCGGTATTGCCCTCAAAGGAAATAAAGCGCTCCACATCAAATACATAGTCTTTCGTCGCCTGATTAGAGAGATCTCCGTATTTCAGGGCCGCAAGGCCGATAATCTCAGCGGTGCGTTCCATCTCATTCTCCGGAACCTTCTGTTTTTCCTGGATCTTCTTATAAACTTCCCCGTTAATATCCCTGATTAACTGCTCCAGACGCATTACTCCGCCGTCCCTTGTCTTAAACGGACCGCCTTCCTTGCTGTTCATCGTACCGAAACCGAGGAAAATCATCTGTGTATCTTCTTTTACTATTCCCGCTTTCTTTGCGACACGGAATACCTGAACAAAATGCAGTTCCTGACGCTTGTCCACTACATAGATATAACGATCCGGCTGATACTCTTTCTCCCTCTCAATAATGGTTGCCAGATCAGAGGTTGCGTAAAGTGAGGCGCCATCCGATTTCCTGACAATACAGGGGGGATATTCTTTTGCGTCGCCTTCCTGCGCCACGTCAACTACAAGAGCGCCCTCGCTCTCATAGGCAAGACCTTTCTCAATCAAATCGTTAATCAGGCCGGGAATATACGGCTGGGCATCGCTCTCACCTTTCCAAAGGTCAAAATAAACTTTCAGGTTATCATAATTCTTTTTCAAATCAGCCAGTGAGACATTCATGATATGGTTCCAAATGGCCCTGTATGGCTTGTAGCCGTTCTGAAGCTTAAAGGTGGCCTCCTGAGCCCTCTCCTTGAACGCCTCGCCTGCTTCTGTCTTTTCCTTCGCTTTTGCGCTGGCTGTCGGATAGATCTCCTCCAGCTCTGATATCGTAAACGGCGCTTCCTCCGGGTATTCTCCCTGGAAAGTCTCATCAAAATAGACAAGCTCCGGCTGTCTGTCGTGAAGCTCCTCGATGATCAGACCCATCTGAAGCCCCCAATCGCCCAGATGAACGTCGCCTATGGTCTTGTGTCCCATATAACGGCAGATACGCTTAATGCTCTCGCCGATAACGGCAGCCCTGAGATGCCCCACATGAAGAGGCTTCGCCACATTGGCCCCGCCGTAATCCACGATAATCGTCTCCGGGTCCTTTGCTTCCTCGAGACCGTACTTCTCATCCGAGGCCATCCTGTTCACATATCCGGCAAGATACTCCGGATTCAGGCGGATATTGATAAATCCGGGCATAACGGCATTAATCTCAGAAAACATGGAACTGTCTTTCAACTGCTCCACCAGTTCATTCGCTATATCTATCGGTTTCTTTTTGTAAGCTTTGGCCGCCGCCATGGCGCCGTTGCACTGGTATTCACAGAGATCCGGCCGGTTAGACAGGGTCACACGGATAAATTTTTCGTCGTATCCGCAGCCGGTAAAAGCCGGCTTTAATTCCTCTATGATCAAATCCACTATCTTTTTCATCAGGTTACTCTCCTTCTAGTATTGCCTTTGCTTTCGGTACAGCCGTCCATTCCGCTGTCTCTTCTGCTTTTTCTATGTTTAAGCGATTTAACGCATCGCTTTTTTTACATCTTTTTTAAACTGCTTCCAGGCTCCCTCATCCTCCGAGAAGTTCTTGGGGCATGCCTTTCCCGTTACATCATAGTGACGTATCACATCCTTTGTGGTCAGGTCCAGCTCTTTACAAAGCCATGCTGTCAGTTTTACCAGGGATTCATACGTTTCCTCGGTAAATTCTCCGTCCTCGCCGGGATGGCAGCATTCAATCGAAATCGTATCCGAATTGCGGTTATTGGAAGCAAACGACTTCTCGTCTACCGGTATACACTGGATAATCTCTCCATCCATACCAATGATAAAATTGCTGCTCACCGATGTTGTATTGCTGCCGCTCTGGTTTTTCAGGCTTTCAAAATAATCCCTGTTCTGCTGGGCTGTCGTTCCCGGATTCCCGATATAGTGAACGACAATGGAGTTCACCGCCGCCAGCTTGGTTCCCGGTCTCGAATACGGATTTACCGTTAAAAACTGCTGGTCAATCCACTCCGGCGCTTTGATGGCGCTCAAATCTATGGCCTTCCGAATCGTTGTCCCCCTTAACAGCCATCCGGTTCCCGTTCCCAGGATAAATGCAACAATGCCGATGACACAGCGGATAATGAGTCTCTTGCGGATCAGCTGCTTCCGCCTTTGCTCCTTTGCAACGGCAGATCGGCGGCTCTCTCTTCTCTCCCTCTCCATCCGTTCTTCTCCTCTTTCGTACTTCGTACAAAGTAAAAAAGAACTGCTGTAAAATCTCGCTCGTCTCCTCCGGATATTTTACAGCAGCTCCATTTTCCATATGGTAGCCGTTCAGTTAAACTCTATTACACTCTGGACAGATACTCACCCGTACGTGTATCAATCTTAATCTTATCGCCCTGATCTACGAATAACGGAACGTAAACGGTAGCTCCTGTCTCAACGACAGCCGGTTTTGTAGCTCCCTGAGCCGTATCACCCTTGAAGCCAGGCTCAGTATCGGTAATCTCCAGTTCTACAAATAACGGAGGCTCTACAGAGAATACATTGCCGTTGTAGGAACAAACCTTGCACATTTCATTCTCTTTGACAAATTTGAGAGCATCACCGATTGAATCCGGATTTAATGCAACCTGCTCATAAGTGTTCACATCCATGAAATGGAACAGATCACCGTCTGAATATAAATACTGCATGTCCACTCTGTCGATTCTTGCTGCCGGGAACTTCTCTGTCGGTCTGAAAGTTCTCTCTACTACGCCGCCGCTCATTACATTTTTAATTTTAGTTCTAACGAATGCAGCACCTTTACCAGGTTTTACATGCTGAAATTCCATAATCTGAAAAACGTTGCCCTCGATTTCCAGTGTAATACCGTTTCTAAAATCGCCCGCTGATATCATAAATGATACTCCTCCTTAAATTCTCTGTTGATCTTTTTTATTTTATACTATAATACCCTGTTTTTCAACTACTTTTTGACGATTCACGTCCATTTGCGTCTGAATTGCGCTGCAATCCGGCCATTAATCAACTGCCTTCATATACCGGCGTGTCTTTTTCAAGTTTTTCAATCATTTTCACGACGTGTGAAATATCAATTCCGTCAACTTCCACAGACTGATGTGAACTTTCCATGTAAATCGGATTACGCTTTTCAATCAGCTCCTCCACCTTCTGCCTGACATTGTCTCCCTGAAGCAGCGGCCTGGAGGTGTCGCCCTTCAGTCTTTTTAATACGGTGTCGGCAGACACGCGCAGATAAACGACGCGGCCCAGCTTTTTCAGCAGTTCCCTGTTCTCTTTGCGCATCGGAAGTCCGCCTCCTACTGAGAGAATGAGGCGTTCTTCTTCCTTCCCCCTCTCTGCAACCAGCTTTTTCAGAAGCTCCGTCTCCATGCGGCGGAAGGTTTCTTCCCCTCTCTCGGCAAAGATGTCGGAAATGCTTGTTCCCGCTTCCTCCCTGATCAGATAATCGGTATCCACCATGGTAAGACCGTGTTTCTTCGCATACGCCTCGCCGACACATGTCTTTCCGGCTCCCATAAAACCGATCAGAATCAGGTTGGCCTTCCTTGAGGACGCCAGTCTGCTGGCTGCGAGACGTTCCTCTATAATCGTCCTCGCTTCTACAATCGTATCTTCATCGACCTTCACACCCGGATTCCACAGTTCATAGGAGATCACCCCCTGGTAAAGCAGCATATTAAGCCCGTTTACTGCGCGGCCGCCGGCTGCCTCCACATTTTCCATGAACTTTGTCTTTGCCGGAGTATAAATCACGTCGACTGCTTCGCTGATTTTCTCATAAAATGAAGGATCCTCAATCGGGGCTGCTCCTACCTTCGGATGCATCCCCACACTGGTGGACTGGACGGCAAAATATTTGCCTTCCGGGATTTTATCGTGATCTTCCAGCGCCAGAGGCCTGACCACATCCCTTCCTGCCAGACGGTTCACCCATTCCGTCAGGTGCATTGCTTTCTCCTTACTCCGGTTCAGCAGATAGATAACCGAAGCTCCCTCCTTAGCCATCATATAGGCTGCCGCTTTTCCGGCGCCGCCGGCGCCGATCAGGATGCAGGCTCTGTCTTTGATTACTATGCCCTCCTCCTGAATGGAGCGAAGCAGACCGGGAACATCCGTATTATACCCCTTATATCCGCCTTCCATCCTCACCAGCGTATTCACGGCGCCGATGTCTGCGGCAGTTTCGTCTATGTCCTTTAAATATTTCATTACCGTCTGTTTGTGGGGAACCGTTACGTTGAGTCCAAGTATATTCAGGGCATAAGCGCCCTCTACCGCCGACTGCAGATTCTCTTCTTTCACTTTATACGGAACATACGCCAGATTAACTCCGGTTCTCTTTGCATAATGGTTCTGCAAAAGCGGTGACATACTGTGTTCTACCGGATTGGCAATAATCCCGCATATTTTAGTTTTTCCGTCCATACTATCTCTTCCTCTTCTGAATTTTTCTTTTCTCTCTATTATAAAAATACAGCACAATCCATTCCAGGCGGCGCTTTATAACGATCTGAATTTCCTCTTTCGGATGAATCGGCTTAACCAGTATACCGTATATCCCTGCCCTGTTGGCTCCGTAGACATCGGTAAAGAGCTGATCGCCGACAAAAAGGGTGGTCGCCTCATCTGTCTTCATCAGCTCCATTGCTCTTTTATAACCTTTAATTCGGGGTTTTCCTGCTTTGAACAGATAACGCGAAGCCACCTGAGCGGCAAAGGAGGTCACCCTTGGTTCTTTATTGTTGGACATCAGGCATGTCTCCATCCCCATCCCCCTCAGTCTCTCAAAAAGGGCCACGGCCCTTGTATCAGCCGGGGCCCCATGCGGTACCAGGGTATTATCGATGTCAAAAATCACTCCTCTGATCCCTCTGCCATAAAATTCTTCATAGGGGATATCATAGGCCGAATCCACATATTCTCTGGGATAAAACGCATTAAACATCAGGCTTTCCTTCCATCCGGTTTATTCTGGAGAAGTTTACCCAGTTCTTCCATAAAGGTGTTGACATCCTTAAATTCACGGTATACAGAGGCGAATCTGACATAAGCCACCTCATCCAAATCCTTAAGCTTGTCCATCACAAGCTCACCGATGGCCGATGTACTGATTTCTTTCTCCTCCATATTAAAAATCTTGTTCTCAATAGCATCAATCACAGAGGCAATCTGCTGCGGAGATACCGGCCTTTTGTGACAGGAGTGGAGTACGCCTGCCTCGATCTTGGCCCGATCATATACCTCCCTCGAATTATCTTTCTTAATTACCATTAACGGGATCGTTTCCAGTTTCTCGTACGTGGTAAACCGCTTGCCGCAAGTCTCGCACTGGCGGCGACGGCGGATGGAACTGTTGTCGTCTGCCGGCCGGGAGTCGATTACCTTCGTATCCGCTGCATTACAAAATGGGCATTTCAAATATTTTTCCTCCTGACACGAATAATTGTGTTTATTTTATCGCAACGGGTCGGGATATGCAAGTGTTTTATCCAGAAAATTAAGCAGGTGAGGACGCTGCCGGGACGGCCAGTGGACGGGGTGGTGGGGTGAATCTATGAGTCTTTCGTCCCTGGTAAGCATTGTTGTGAGTTGGGACTGCGGAGAAGATATAGTCTGCGGAGCACGTTTTCACTCCATGGAATGCATAGCGGCTGCTAGACTCGAAAACACCTCGTCAAGCACCGATGGATTCCAAAGGCATCCGCAGACTATATCTTCTCCTCCGCCCCAAAGGCAGACTTTCGCCGGGACAAAAGACTCCGCCAGAGGTATCGGCCCCGTCCACTGGCCTGCGGCCGCTGATTGTCTCACGCATTAAGTAAGGGTGCAGGCCTTGTCGCGGCCACTCAGCCTTTCCATGTGCGCGGAGCTTAAATCTCATTCTTTCTTCTCCCTCAGCTCAACAAGAATAATGTCGTCCCCTATCTGTTTGATGTCACAAAAAGGAATCACATATTCTTTTTCATGTCCTAAAAACCCCCAGACACAGCCCGGCCCCGGAACGATGATTGCAATCATCCTCCCCGTACAGATATCAAAATCCACATCTCCTACAAAACCGAGGCGTTTACAGTCCTTTATATTGATTACTTCTTTTTGCTTCAGGTCACAGATTCTCATTCTTATGGCCTCCGGAAAGTTGGTTACTGTTAATATATGTGAAAATACGGCTTTGTGTTCCTTTGCCTGTGCCTTTGCCGCAAGAAAAACCGGATCGGAAAAGGCACGGGATTACCGTGCCCTTCAACATTACTATATGCTATTCCCTGTTATCGGAAATGTAAATTGCGGATTCCACTCCGGCCGTCTCACCGAATACAATAGTCGCAGTTAAATCATTTCCCGGCAGAACAGCTTCGCCGTGTACGCCTGCATCGATCAGCCCTCCGACTGCATAGATTCCGGGAACCGGCTCTCCCGCCGCATCCAGGACTTCCGCGCATGAATTGACAATAATGCCCGTAGCTTTTTCATCGGCTGCTTTAGTGAGCTGAATCTCCATTCCTGATAAAACCGGAAGCAGATCCTTGTCGGCAGCTACAACGGCAATGCTGTCGATGGTCTCTTCTGTTCCGTCAATTTCTGCCTTTACTCCTGTCACAACGCCGTCGGCATTCATGACAATCTCTTTCACCTCTGCTCCTGTCTTTACCGGAATCTTCAGATCCTCCACTTTTTTAACCAGCGCTTCGGATAATGCCTCTGAAAGACTGCCTCCGTCTGCCAATGTATAGCTTCTCGCCAGAGATGACCCATCCTTCTTTTCGACTCCTGTTAATTTGATTCCGAGGCCTTCCACCCAGTTCTTGGCTTCCTCAGCGCTCTCAACAAGAAATTCCGCCATATCCTGGTTGTTGCTGTTCTTACCGGCCTTCAATGTATCAGACAGGAAAGTGTCGTATGTATCGTCAATCTCTGCTTCAAACTGCTCGGCCGTCTCCGATGCATTGATAAAATCTTCCTTTTCCTTCATATCGGCTGCCAGTTCACCGCTGCCGCTCAGAATCAGAATCTTAGACGGATTAATCCCATCCTCCGCCGCCTGGATGGCCGCAATCAGCCCTGCGCCGTTTCCTCCGAGGATAACAAGCTCTTTCTTCTGCTCTTCTGCCGCCGTCTCAGCCGCAGCCTCGGTTGACGGAGCCTCCGGTGCCTTCGTTGTCTCTTCGGTTGACGGTGATGTTGGTGCGGTATTATTGCTGCATCCTGTCATCGCTGCCGCAGCCATAACTGCTGCTGAAAACAGGGCAAGTGTTTTTTTCTTCATGTGATTTGTCTCCTCTCTTTGACAGTCCTGTTAAGGAATCTGCTTCTCTATGATACGTTCAAAACAATCGTCCCAATATAGAGCCTGCTGTTTTTAACCATATCAGTACTACAGTCTAGCATAGAATCGGCGGCAAATCAATTGAGCTTTTTTTAATTCTCTGAGGAAAAATGGAATTCTTTATTAAATTTCTATAAAAACAACTCTGCCAGCTCAAAATGGCAGAAGACGCCATGGAAAACTTTACCTTACCGCAAAGGCGGCAAGGCCCAAAGAGCAATCGTCTCCGGGCCTTGTTCCAAACTCTCTATATTCAATAACCGCCGAACTAACGGCACAAATCCGTGATAACCTGGGCAAATATCTTGGCGCTCACCAGCAGCTCGTCAATCACGGCAAATTCATCCGCCCCGTGCATCCTGTTATCCGTCTCCGGCATAGCAGCGCCAAAGGCGACACCGTTCTTTAAACTGTGTACATAGGTTCCTCCGCCCATCGATTCACAGGTTCCCTTACGGCCTGTATATCTCTCATATGCCTTCAGCAGCGTTTTGACAAAATCGGAATTACCGTCCACATAATGAGGAGGCGTCATCGTTTCGTTCGTCAATGTAAACCCGTGTTCCGCCAGTCTCCTCCGGGCAGGCTCCAGCACATTCTCCTCGTTTGCACAAATCGGACAGCGGCTGTCAAAGGTTGCATCCAGGCTGTCTTCACTCACCTCCAGAAGATCAAAGGCCAGTGTCAGCGCGCCGGAAAGTTCATCTTCCATTGCAACTCCCAGAGCCTCGCCTGAAGTGTCATGATAAGGAAACAGCTTTACAAGGCTGTGAAGCGCCTCAATCTGCGCACACGGTGCAAAAGGAAGGCGGCTGATCAGGAGCAGCAGCGCCGTCAGGGCGTTCTTTCCCTCAGTCGGCAGCGACGCATGGGCTCCTTCACCGATTGCTGTTATCTCCAGCGTATGGTTTCTCCCCTGTATTTCGAATGATACGCCTGTCTCTTTCTCCACTTCGGCTCCGGTATCGCGGACAAGATTATCATCCAGGCCTTCAAATACGGCAAATGCCTTACCCGGAACCACATTCGCCTTCGTACCGGCTTTTATTGCGATGACTCTTGCGACGGCATCTGACGGTTCAAATTCTGCCGTAAAATGCCCCTGAAGGCTCCCCTTTTCTATGTTCACAACAGGGAAAGAGCCGTCCGGTGAAAATGTCATCGGGGCTTCTTCCTCAACGTCATAATAATGGCGGATATCGGAACTGCCGCACTCCTCGTCCGTCCCCAGTATCAGCCGGACATTTTTTGACAGCGGAATCCCCAGTTCTTTTACAGCGCGCATCGCATAGAGAGCCGCAACCGCCGGCCCCTTGTCGTCGGCCGTTCCGCGGCCGTAAAGCTTCCCGTCCTTCTCCACCGGGTCAAAGGGCTCCGTTACCGTCCATCCCTCGCCGGCCGGAACCACATCGAGATGGGCAAGGATATCGAGCTGCTTTTCCTTCTCGTTCAAATCGGCTGTTCCTACATAATTGTCGTAATTATTAATGGAAAATCCATATTTCTCGGCCATAGACAGCGCCAGGGCGAGTGCCCTGCTGGCTCCCTCGCCATAAGGTTTTCCCTCCTGATAAGCTGTTTTCTCGCTGTTAATTCTGCACAGGAGACTGATATCATCAATCATTTCCTGTCTGTGGGCGTCAATATATTCTTCGATATGCTTCTTGTACATTGTCTGTCCTTTCCGCTATTTCAGCAATTCTGCCAGAACCTGATTCACAACTTTGCCGTCGGCCTTGCCCTTTACCTTCGGCATCAGGACTTTCATGATTTTTCCTTTGTCCGATGGAGCCGGCTTTTCAATGCCAAGTTCGGAGAGAACCTCCTTTATCACTTGGGCAATCTGTTCCCCGCTCATGTCTTCCGGTGCAAAATCCTTATAAACAGCCAGGCGAGCTTCTGCCTCCGCACGGATATCGTCCCTGTCCGCCGGAGCCAGCTCGTATGTCTCCCTGGTCTGTTTGATTTCTTTTTTCACCACCGCATCGGCTTCTTCTTCCGTCAGAGGCTCCCGCTTATCTATCTCAGCATTCTTGAGAGCGGAAAGAAGCATGGAAAGTGAATCTTTTCTCGCCTTGTCCTTTGCCTTCATAGCCTCTACCATCGCTGCACGTACAACATCAATCTTACTCATCTTCTTACCTCCTGCGAAATTTTTTTCAGAAAAAGTTAAGTCTAAAGCTGTGTAATCGGGGGTTTAATTATTGCGGCCGAATTCGCTCAGCTTAAGACCCGGATTGCGATCCAGGACCATTCCGACGCTCCAGCTGTTAATAAACAGCAGCAGCGGATTATCTCTGAGATCTTTAATCCTCTTCATATCGGATGTACCCTGAATCTTTGCCACATCCAGCTCATCCTTGTTTTCAATCCAGCGGATATACTCATAGGGCAGTTTATCCAGCCTTACCTCTACGTTATATTCATTCTCCAGCCTGTAGGTGAGAACCTCAAACTGAAGCACACCCACCACGCCCACGATTATCTCTTCCATTCCGGTATTAAATTCCTGGAATATCTGGATAGCTCCCTCCTGGGCAATCTGGCTGATGCCTTTGATAAACTGTTTTCTCTTCATCGTATCCATCTGGCGCACCCTGGCAAAATGCTCCGGCGCGAAGGTTGGGATGCCCTCAAACTCGACTTTATCTGCCCCTGTACAGAGCGTGTCTCCGATGGAGAAAATTCCGGGATCAAATACGCCGATAATATCTCCGGCATACGCCTCCTCCACAATCTTCCTGTCCTGGGCCATCATCTGCTGCGGCTGGGACAGACGAATCTTGCGGCCGCCCTGCACATGGTTTACCTCCATTCCGGCCTGGAACTTTCCGGAACAGATCCTCATGAATGCAATACGGTCACGGTGCGCTTTGTTCATATTAGCCTGGATTTTAAATACAAAGGCGCTGAAATTATTGTCAAACGGATCTACAATACCGGTCGTCGTCTTTCTCGGAAGCGGTGACGTCGTCATCTGAAGAAAATGCGTCAGGAATGTCTCCACACCGAAATTCGTAAGGGCGGAACCGAAGAAAGCAGGCGAAAGCTTGCCCTGGCTTACCAGCTCCATGTCGAATTCATCACTTGCACCGTCCAGCAGTTCGATATCTTCCAGCAGCTGCTGGTGGTAATCCGGTCCGATTATGCTGTCCACATCTTCGCTCTCAATTCCAAACTCCCGGGCAGCCACTTCCTTCTGACCTCCCATGGCTGCTGTAAAGGTAGTGATATTTTTCGCATTTCTGTCATAAACGCCTTTAAAATTCTTTCCGCAGCCAATCGGCCAGTTGACCGGACACGTTTTTATTCCCAGAACGCTCTCTATCTCATCCATCAGTTCAAACGGATCCCTGGCCTCGCGGTCCATCTTGTTAATAAACGTAAAAATCGGGATATTGCGCAGAAGGCAGACTTTAAACAGCTTGATCGTCTGCGCCTCGACACCCTTAGACGCATCGATTACCATAACGGCGGAATCGGCAGCCATCAGGGTTCGGTACGTATCCTCCGAGAAGTCCTGATGGCCCGGTGTGTCCAGGATATTGATGCAGTATCCGTCATAATTAAACTGCAGTACCGACGAGGTGACTGAAATTCCCCTCTCCTTCTCGATCTCCATCCAGTCGGAAACGGCATGCTTGGCCGCTTTTCTCCCCTTGACCGTACCTGCAAGGTTGATCGCCCCTCCGTAAAGAAGGAACTTCTCGGTCAGCGTCGTCTTACCTGCATCGGGGTGGGAAATGATGGCGAAGGTACGCCGTTTTTTTATCTGTTCTGTTATATTCTCCAAGAGTTTTTCCTCCAAAAACAATAATTCAATTTATTTTGCCATCGAAAAAATAGACATCTGTATAAGATGTCCACTTTATTCTATTATGAAATATAAGGAAAGTCAACAAAAAGTCTTGACATTCAATATCCGCCAGCCGATATTTGCAAAGGCGCCAAAAAACAACTTCCAGGCCTCAAAACGATTCAAGCCACTTTCGCGCCAGCTCCGGCCAAATCTGGCAGCACGGAACAATGTAGCTGCCCCTGCCGTCATCCGCCGTCTTATCCGTCTCCTGCGCTGCAAGCGCCAGGCCGTGCCTGCCTTCAGGGAAAATATGGAGTTCCAGGCTGACCCCGGCTTTTTTAAGCGCCCAGGCAAATAGAAGGGTGTTCTCCACCGGCACTGTTTTGTCCATGTCCGTATGCCATATAAAAACGGGAGGAACCTGTTTTCCAACCTGCTTTTCAAGAGACAGGAACTCCCTGTCAACGGCCGCAGTCCCGCAGCCTGTCAGGTTGTCAAAGGATCCGCTGTGCCCATATTTCCCGGACGAGATGACCGGATAGGCAAGAATCAGTCCCGCCGGGCGTATATCTTCCTTACTAAGTCCCGTCTTCATCAAAAGAAAATCGCTGTCCCAGAAAATTCCCAGGGATGCCGCCAGATGGCCTCCTGCCGAAAAACCGCACAGAAAAATTCCCTTCGGATCGACATGCCATTGCTCCGCATTTCTGCGTATCAGCGATACGGCAGTGGCCAACTCACAGAGGGCTTCCGGGAAAATGCTGGGCGACGTACTGTAATGAAGTACAAAGGCCTGGCAGTCCATCGCCAGAAACTGAAATGCCGCCGGCTCCCCTTCACGGGTGGAACAAAACTCATAACCGCCTCCCGGGCAGATAATGACTGCTTTCCTGCGTGCATCCGGCTTTCCGTCCGTATTATCTTTCAAAAAGCAGGTTAAAAGGGCCTCGCCGCTGCGCTTTTTGCAGCTTCCCTCTTTGCCTTTACCTGCCGCTTCTCCGGCCGGAACCTCCTTAATCCGGATTCCGGTGCCGTTACCTCCCGTCCTGATCAGATATTTTTTTAAGACCATCTTCCACACTCCTGCTCTTAGGCCCCGGTCTCACCGGGTTCTGTAAATTACCACCATTGTACACCGCGCCCAGCGAACGGTAAAGCAGAAGTTCAGCCGTTCAGTTGAGGGCGGCGGCGAACGGGGTGAAACGGCATCTTTTCCGTTTCTGTGCATCGAAAAGCGTGTTATTGTCCGCGGCACGCCGATTTTGGGCTTGAACAGTAACCATTTGGAAAGATTCGCTCCGATTCCCCTGTTTGCATGATTGTTTTTCCATTTAAAATATTGTATACTTTCAGTAGTTTCATATATAGTATGGATTAATTCATTTTACCGGGTTATTTAAATAAGACGAAGGAGTTTTTTGCATGATTCTGGCTATCGATATCGGCAACACAAATATCTTTATTGGGGCGATCGACAATAAAAAAACGTATTTTGTAGAGCGCATTACAACTACTATTGGCAAAACGAATCTGGAATATGCCATCACACTGAAAAGTATTCTGGAAATCTATCAGATTGAACCAAAAGAGATTGAAGGAGGCATCATATCTTCTGTGGTTCCTCCGTTAAACCGCACACTCATATCCGCCGTCAGAAAGATTACCGGAATCTATCCGAAGCTGGTCGGTTCCGGTATGAAGACAGGGCTGAACATCCTGATGGACAATCCAAAGTCGGTCGGCAGTGACATGATCGTCAATTCCATCGGCGCCCTTGGTGAACACGAACCGCCCATCATTATCATCGAAATGGGAACTGCCACGACCATGTCGGTCATTGACAAAAACAGCCGTTATATCGGCGGCGCCATTCTTCCGGGTCTGCGCGTATCCCTAGACAGCATGAGTTCCAACACGGCCCAGCTCCCGCGGATCAGCCTTGACACGCCGAAGAAGGTAATAGGAAAAAATACGGTGGATTGCATGAGAAGCGGCGTTATTTTCGGAAATGCCGCGATGATAGACGGAATGCTGTCCAGAATTGAAGAGGAGCTTGGAGGACCGGCGACCGTAATTGCCACAGGAGGCATTGCAAAGGCGGTGCTGCCGCTCTGCAGCCATAACATCATTTATGACGGCGCTCTGCTGCTCAAAGGGCTGCTCGCTCTGTATGAGAAAAATAAATAATTAATAGGGGTTTGCTCTGAGGCTATTAGCCTCTGATACTGTCTGCGCTCTAGGCACTTTTAAAGTTCACATAACGTTTCCGGATGTTCTATGTTGAACTTGCTGCCATTACTTCCATGAAGGGCTTCCTCGAAAAAACAGAAAAAGGCTACCAGATACAGTCACCGGAAGCCTTATGGAAAATTGCGCACTCTGACGAAGGCGCATAGATTAAATTTCATTCTTATCGGACTTCTGCCCTTCATTTTTGGGAAAAGCCCCTGCATAGACCGTTATATCCGGTTCAAGCCCCTCTATTTCGACATGCATTTTAACTGTTTTATCTTCTCCTGAAACAAACAGAACGTTCATACCCTTTTTTAATGTCAATTTTTCTTCTGTCCAGAAAATATTGTAAGCCTCCTCCGTAGCCGCTGTCAGTTCCTCCGATGTCTTGTCTTTGGAGCCCTCATGGTAGTAACCGAGCTTTACGCCAGCCTGATGGGCGGTGCTGTACGTATACCGCATCGTTACCGTCGTATCCTCCGATACCTGCAGGAACATAAAAGCCGCCTCCGTCTCCTTCAGGTAAGCATCAAAATCGACGGATATCACATCCCCTATGTCATCTTTAATCGTGTTAAATATACTGGACTGTGCATTTATTACCGGTCGGACGGCACTTTCCTGTTCTGTCCCGCTTTCGGATGCCGCACGCGCTTTCCCGCCGCAGGCAGTCATGGCTAAACCAAGGCAGATAAGCGCCAGCGATAGAACTGTCTTTTTCATTCCTCGTATTCCTCCTTTGATTGATATTATCTATAACGAGGCATCCATTACCATCTCTTCAAATATTTACCGTAAAAAGAAAACTGAGGTAATGAAACTGCGGTAATAAAACAGGGAAATTCCCCTCCCGGCGTCTTCCCGGAATACATCGGGAAAATACCGGGGCAGAATTCCCCCTTGCTGTTCTCAGTTATAATTTACTTATCCTGGTCCGGGCCTCTCTTCTATATTACCCTATTATTTTACTACTTTTAATGTAGAGCATTCTTTCTCGATATTGTCAATCTTTTCTCTGTCCAGCCTGAGTCCGAAGCCGAAGGGATTGACAACGATTCCGTCCACTTTGCGCACCAGTTTTTTCAGATCGCGGAACTTCACAAGTTCTGTCTGGTATTTCTGTTTCTTATCAAATTTACCAAACTCAATATGATCGGTGAATACCGGATAAAACTTCATTCCCTTATTATCTGTAATAATTGGGTAAGCTCGCTCATTCCGGCTTTCGGACGGAAGCAGAAACTTTGCATGATATATCTCGGAACACATCATGTCCTGCATCGGTTTCACCGCCCTTTTTCTGGAAAGCTCCTGGTAGAACTGGGCCGCCGCACGCATCAGAGATGGATTCACGATAATATCGCCGTTGTCCTCCGGTTTCTCCACAATGCTGAACAGTGACATGGTAAGTGATTCCTGTCCCTTATCAACCACAATGGCTTCAAAGCCGCTGCGGTATAAATCATTAAAGAAGCCGATCCTCTGAGCCGCTCTGATCTCCAGACTCTTAACCTCATATCCTTCCCACTTTAATTCCTTCACAAATTCATCGGCAAACGCCTTGCTGGAAAAAATATAAGCGGCCGGCTTGGCATTCTCCGCTCCCATAAAAAAGTTATTTGTTACTCTGGCTGCAACTGCAAACAGGCTGTCACCCGTGCGTATCACATCCAGGATTTCCCCAAAAACCGCTTTATCTTCATTCTCTAAATAGGATTTTATTAATTCATTAATGGTTTTCATTCTATTCCTCCATCTGTATGTATCATCGGTTACTCGTACTGCCATCAATTTGTAACAGTTCAGACAGCATGAACTGATACGGCTATTTTACTATTCTAACACAGACGCAGCCAACAATCAATCAACTCTCTGAAAAGGAAAATTTTTTCATTCCTCCGGCCGTATAAATCGGTTCAAATTCGTACATCATTCATTTATAAGAACGCGGTGACATGCATGCCTCAAATTCATTTCACCGCCAATCAATGAAAGATGCGGAGGTAAAGTACATGCCTGTTTACAAAGTAGAAATCTGCGGAGTCAACACTTCCAAACTGCCTCTTCTCAGCAATGATGAGAAGGAAGAGTTGTTTAAACGGATTCTTGATGGCGATATGGATGCCAGGGAGCAATACATTAAAGGAAATTTGCGTCTTGTCTTAAGCGTCATCCAGCGTTTTTCAAACAGCAGCGAAAATGTTGACGATCTTTTCCAGATTGGATGCATCGGGCTGATTAAAGCGATAGATAATTTTGATATAACACAGAATGTGCGCTTCTCCACCTATGCGGTTCCAATGATCCTTGGTGAAGTAAAGCGTTATCTGAGAGATAATAATTCAATACGTGTCAGCCGTTCCCTGCGCGATACTGCCTACAAGGCCATCTACGCCCGTGAAGGACTGATGAAGCGGAACTTAAAGGAGCCGACCATCTGCGAAATCGCTGATGAGATCGGAGTCAGCAAAGAGAGCATTACCTATGCGCTTGATGCCATACAAAGTCCGGTAAGTCTTTATGAGCCGGTCTATACAGACGGCGGCGATCCTCTCTATGTCATGGATCAGCTTAGCGATAAGAAATGTTCTGAGGAGCACTGGATCGAGGATATTTCACTGAATGAAGCCATGAAGCGGCTCCCGGAGCGGGAACGCCATATCATAGACATGCGTTTTTTTGAAGGCAAAACACAGACCGAAGTGGCGGAAGAAATCCATATCAGCCAGGCCCAGGTCAGCCGCCTTGAAAAAAGCGCGCTGAAAAATATGCGCAATTATCTCAGTTGACATCAGAGGGAACGAGGTAAATAATAGATTGAGCGGAATTAAGGCCGGAAGAATATCACCGGTTTTAATTCCGCTCAATTTGGTGTGGTATGGTGTAATTTCAGTATTTAACTGAGGATGGGAGGACGCGTCCGGGACGGACCATGTCCGGTGTGGTGAGGGATTCTGTCTGAGTCTTCCGTCCCTGTGGGAGGTTAGTCGTGGAGGGGGAATACGGCCGGAATGAATTGCTGCGGGGACCGTTTGCACTCTTTGGAGTGCGCATCAGTGCTAAGCTCGTGAGGAACCTCGCTAAGCACCGGCGGACTCCCATGTCCCCTCCGCAATTGATTCCGCC
>Ga0129317_1000294_pt1 | contig 57704 bp, 51 predicted proteins | sample Cm1ome_FD_94430 | JGI IMG/M metagenome (GOLD analysis project Ga0129317, IMG submission 94430) | Eastern black-and-white colobus group fecal microbial communities from Wisconsin, USA - Cm1105 metagenome | ecosystem: Host-associated > Mammals > Digestive system > Large intestine > Fecal | place... | reverse complement strand
CTATGCGATAAACTATTTACGTCGTTCATTTTCGAATGTCCTCCCTTTGCTTGCTTGTGCAGTTCGCAGACCGCACTTCCAGTATAGCAAAGGGAGTTTTTCTTTTCCCATTATCGACATTAGTCTTCTTTTGAACCACTCGCCTAGCGAGTGGTTTTCGACATACAAAAAAACTGCCGGAAAATCCGGCAGTTTTTTTGTTCAATGCCTACCGGTTCAGACAAGAGCCGTACCCGGATAATAGTGCAGCAGGATCTGTGCATAAGTATATCCTGCCTGCGACATCCCGTAGGCACCGTACTGGCTCATCCCTACCCCGTGGCCGTTTCCGTTGACACCGGTAAAAACCCAGCACTGGTTTTCCGCATCAAACGAGAACTGTTTGAAATTGGTTGACAACAAACCCCATGTATTGGAATAGAACTGTTCCGCGTTGTACTGTTTGCCGCACATCACAACAGATGTCACCCATCCGTTTGCGTCAAGTGTGATCTTCTCAATCCATGTGCTCGGATCTTCATACGCCGCAGTGCTTCCGCCGAGGTTTTCAATCCCCTTTTTCAGGTTTTCCACAGTGACATAACAGGTCTTATTGACATATCGGTTCTGCACCAACGCGTCCCAGGAATTGTCCACATTGGTCAGATATGGCAGGCTGCCCCACCCATAGTTTGCTGCGCTGTTGGTAACCGTAGCGCTGCTGGAGGTATACATGGCTAGGGCGATGCTTCCGTTGTAGGTCAAAACCTGGCCGCTGACCTGTGCCACAGCGTTTCTTGCCGCCGAGCTCGCCGTTTTCAATTTAACGGACGGTACTTTGTTTTTGGCAATCAAGTATTGAAGATAAGAATTGGTCGCAACAGCCTGCGCTTTATACACTTCCGCGTTCTGGAAGCCACCTACCTCCATTTCAATAATCTGCGCGAGGATGTCGTTCAGATTTCCCGTCACAGTTGTATTGGTGACTTGATCAAATACCGTAATCTGCTGCGGTGTCGGTGTCGGGACGATCGTACTTTCATAGTTCAAAAGATTGGGATAATCCACATAGACATAGTTGGTATCCACCCGTCCGCTTACGCCTGACACCGTACCGCGGTCGCTGTACTGCCACATCGGCGCATCGGCGCGATTGCCTTTGTTGCCCTGATAATCACTGCCCCAATCGGCAATCCACAGGTCATACCCGTCGTTGATCAGCTCTCCCGCATTGAAGTATGTGTTGAGCATGCTGTAACTGGTATACAGGCCCGAAGCATAGCCCTGGTTGACCAGCCCATCCATTGCCGCGCGGACAATTTCCGTGCGCTGGGCGTTGCTGCTTGTGTTGGCCCAGCAAAGCGGATCTTCATAGTCAATATAAATCGGGAAATCAAACTTGATGTTGTCCGCTTTCAGCTGCTGCACTTCAACCGAGCTGACAAAGCGCCATGCTTCGTCCAGCGCCTCGCTGACAGAAAACGCATAGCTGTAAATATAAGCGCCCACTTTAATACCGTATGCTTTTGCGTTAATGACATTGTAATAGAAATACGGGTCGATTGCGTAATCATTCAGCTGTGTGTTCCAGTGAAGGCCGCGAATAATGGCAAATGTAACGTCGCTTTTGGCAACTTCCGCCCAGTCAATCAGGCCGTTGTGAGAAGAAACATCAATTCCTTTGGCCCAGCAGCTGACAAACGAACCGTCCGTGGTGCTGAACGTCATATGCATGCCGTTGATCAGATGCTCGCCGTACTGCACATAATGAACGCCGGACGTGGGGTTGCCGTCATCCAGAAAATAATAGCGTTTGCCGTCCACCCAACGCAGGCCGCGATATTCTTCCCCGTCTTCAAAGTACCGTCTGACGGCAGAACCGGCCTCCGCCGTCCAACCCTGCCAGGCGTTGCCGTTTACATAATCGAACAGGCGCCAGACGCCGTCCACTTCCTGCCAGCCGTACTGTACTGTCTGGTTGGCCGGGCTGAAATAATACAGCTGCAGTTCTACACGCTGCAGGCCGCTCAACGTCATGCCATCCTGATAATAATAGCAGTTTGCCTTGCCCAGCTCACCGCTCCAGCCCTGCCAGGCCTTGCCGGTTGTTTCGTCAAAACGACGCCACGCATTGTTTACATAATGCCATCCGCGCTGCATCGATTGGTTTTTTTCGTCGAAGTAATAGGTATCCCCTTCGATTTTTTGCATACCTGTTACCGCCTGGCCTTTATCATAATAATATGTAACAGACCCGGTGGTGTTCCAGCCGCTGTATGCGCTGCCGCTGACCTCATTGAAACGGCGCCATGCATTTTCTACATAATGCCACCCGTACTGCAGATTCTGATTGATCTCGTCAAAGTAAAACCAATCGTCGTATACTTTTTGAAAGCCGGTAAACGGAATTCCGTCCCCGTAAAAATATTTTGCCTCATAAGGTCCAATCCAGCCCTGCACAGCCGCGCCGCTGGATTCATCGAAATGACGCCATGTATCATACAGATACATCCAGCCGTATTGCACTGTCTGGTTGCCCGGATCGAAATAATATACGTCGTTGTCAATACGCTGCAAGCCGGTCAACGCCACGCCGTTCTTGTAATAGTATTTTACAGACCCGGAACCATCCCAGCCCTGACGCAATTCACCCGTGGAGGCATTCACGCAGACCCATCCTCCGTCACGGATTTCCCAGACCCATACCGGTTCGGCCACGGGCTGCGCCGCCCCCATCAGCAGGCTGTTCTCCGGAACAACAGTGTCCGCACTGTCTTGCGTTGCATCCAAATCCTCTGTCTCGTCCTCATCGGCCACGTCATCCGCAGCCATTCCGTCCGGTTGGTCGCCTGTTTCCGAAGTATCTGTCTGTTCCGGAAGAGGAGCGTTCTCATCTTCTGCATTTTCCGCGGGCGGGACGGCGCTGCCATCGTCCGGCGCCGGATTGGAAGCGCCTTCCTCCTCCGCGGGCGGGACGGCGCTGTCATCGCCCGGCACCGGATTGGAAGTGTCTTCCTCCTCCGCGGGCGGGACGGTGTTGCCATCGCCCGGCACCGGATTGGAAGTGTCTTCCTCCTCCGCGGGCGGGACGGCGCTGTCATCGCCCGGCGCCGGATTGGAAGTGTCTTCCTCCTCCGCGGGCGGGACGGTGCTGTCATCGCCCGGCACCGGATTGGAAGTGTCTTCCTCCTCCGCGGGCGGGACGGTGTTGCCATCGTCCGGCACCGGATTGGAAGCGCCTTCCTCCTCCGCGGGTGAGACGGTACTGCCATCGTCCGGCACCGGATTGGAAGTGTCTTCCTCCTCCGCGGGCGGGACGGTGTTGCCATCGTCCTGCACCGGATTGGAAGCGCCTTCCTCCTCCGCGGGTGGGACGGTACTGCCATCGTCCGGCACCGGATTGGAAGTGCCTTCCTCCTCCGCGGGCGGGACGGTGCTATCTTCATCCTGTATGGCGATATCGTCTGATGGGATTACATCCTGCTCACTTGTCTGCGATGCGGCAGACAGAACTGCATTCGACACATCAGAACTGCCCGCCGGCAACTCCGCCGCAAATCCATGCAGTGAAAAAAGACATGCCGCACACAAACAGATACAGATCGACAAAAGCTTTTTCATGATGACCTCTCTTATCAATATTACTGCAAAGACTTCGCCAAAAGACGGATTCCTTCTTCCAACGAGGTCGGGTTAAACCCGGATACAATCTGCCGGTACCGGCTGATATCCAACACATTATACGGCACATCCACATTGCGCGCAGGCAGATATTGGACATTCGCCTTTTTCCCCAGCGCACATTCGACCGCCTGCAGCACCTCGGTCAGTGTTACACCTTTCCCGCTGCCCAGATTGAAAAGCCTTTCCCCGTTGTTGCATTGTGTAATGCGGACAATCCCGTCTACAGCATCGTCAACGTAAATATAATCGCGCGTCACGGTTCCATCCCCGTAGACGGTAACAGGCTGATCCTGCATCACCCGATAGGTGAACGCCGTCACCGCCCCCAATCCGCCGTTTGGATTCTGGAATGGGCCATACGGGTTAGACAGACGGACAATCCGGTAATCCAGCCCACTGATATGGTAAAAAATCTGCAAATATTTTTCAATGGCCAATTTCTGGACGCCGTAACTGCAAATGGGATTTGTGGCGTCTGTCTCGCGGAACGGCTCCATATTGGTTCGGCCGTACACTGTCCCGCCAGATGAAATAAACACCACTTTTGACACTTTTTTGGCAACGCAGGCATCCAGCAAATACAGCGTGGGCAAAACATTCTCCTGAATCTCGCCCATCATATCACGGTTGGACAGGCCGGGATTTGTGGTACAAACCAGATGATAAACCACGTCGCCCGGCTCAAACAGCTGCGCAAACGGGTACTGGCTGTCAAAATTTCCCTTCACAATCTCCAGGTTAGAGGGCTGCGGCGCACATAAGCGGGAAAAATTTGCGCCGTCCCGGTCAAATACGCATACTGACGCACCATCTGCCAGCAACCGGTTTGCCAAATTGCTGCCCAGGAAACCTGCACCGCCTAAGATAACATGTTTCAACCCGTCATCTCCTTTCTTTTCAACGACGCACATCAGCGGCGAAGCAGATTTTTCAACCAGTGGATAGGCGCCGCCAATTTAAAGCGAATCAGGCGGCCCAGCGCGTTGTTGTTTACAAAATGAGCGTACCGCACCTGCATGCGATACCAGCGGGATGCCTGCTGCGCAGCGATTTGCTGTTGCAGAGAGTCAATCTGCGCATGCGCGTTCCGAAGCTGTTCCAAAATATCATACACATCGTAAGCACCCGTCGGAAAATGAATCTGCGTCGGGCTGCCCCAAACAGCGCTGGAACCGTTCGACATCAGCAGATTATAGACCTCGCTGGCGTATTGCTCATACATCTGTCCGTGACCGCTCTGCAGGACAGAATACAGGAACATGCGGCAGGCGGGATTCATCCCGCGCGCCATCGAATCTTTGCGGATGCGGTACAGGCACAGCGGTTCCGGGATGCAAACGCCCGTCCGGCCGTTTTCCACCAGACCAAGCCATCCGTCATAGTCTTCCATGCCATATTCCATTTCAATCCGGTTTTGCCCAAACGCCACAAAATCGGCCTTGCGCACCACGGCAAACGCGGCGAGCATATTTGCCAGAAGCATGTACGGCAGCGTGGTATCAAACGTCGTCCAAACACCGTCTGCACCCTCAAAATACTGCAGCCAACTGTATACAAACGATACATTTTCATATCGATTGAGCACATGGATGCAACGGGTATAGTAGCTTGGGTCAACCAGATCATCCGCATCCATAAACGCCAGAAACTCCCCGCGCGCATGTGCGGCGCCGACATTGCGCACGTTTGCCAAACCGCCGTTCGGGATATCAATAATCTGAAGCGCCGGATATTTTGCGCGCAGCTGCGCCAGCTTCTGTATGCTTTCCGGATCTGTGCTGCCGTCGTTGACAAGGATGATTTCATAGTTGTCGTATTCAATTTGCAGCAGATTTTGCACCGTCTCCTCGATTGTGCGTCCCAAATTATAGTACGAAATCACAATGGAAAGCATCCCCGGGACACCGCGGTCAATCGAATCCGGCAAAGGTGTTTTCGGCTGCGGGTTCAAGAACGGGTATGCGGTATGCGGCTCTGCGTCTTCCAGTACAGAGTTATAAAAAGCCGTGCGCATTTTCGCGTTTTCTTCCATGCTGCACACTGATTGGATACGTTCTTTGGCGCGGGCCCCCATCTGGCGCAGCTCATCCTTGTTCAAAGCAAGCAACGCACGAATTTTGTTTACGCAATCGTCGGGGTCATCCCAGTCGAAAATGAAGCCGTTCACGCCGTTTTCCAGCACCTGTTCCGCCTGGCCGCCCTGTTTGGAGACCAGCATCGGCATCCCGAGCGACATGGCGATAATGCTGGTGTAGGGATAGTTTTCATAAATCGAGGGGATCACCACGGCCCGCGCCTGCACCATCATGCGGTTCAGTTCTTTTGGCGGCACAGAATCCACGAACGAAAGCAGCCCCTGCTCCACCCGATGGGCATATTTCTTTTTCACCATCTCCCGCAGCATGCACGCACGCGGAGCAAAATAGGTGTCACCGCCCAGGGCAACCAGTTTCGTGGTACAGCCCTCCTGCCACAGCCGGTCCATCTGGGCAATCAACTGAACGATGCCCTTGCGCCATTCAATCCGGCCGGCATACAGCAGGTAATCCCCGCATTGGTAGGTCAGGTTTTCCGCATAGGAAAACTGATACGGAAGCGGAATCACTTGAATCGGGCAGTCCGCATACGGGCTGAGCTTTGACTTCAGAAATTCGCTCTGCGTCACAAGCCCGTCCGCCGCCTTGATGCAGTACTGTTCCATCTGCCCGATCCAGTATTCGGGGAAACGGTATTCCGGCGTACGGTTGACCCGGCTGAGCTCAAACGTCGGCGTGTGCATATGCACGACAATTTTGGTCTGCTGCAGACGGGTATCGCCCAGATACTTATATTGCAGCACATAATACCCAATCGCGTTATACTCCTGCACCTCAATCAGGTCCGGGGCACCCTCCTGTTCAATCTGCCGGCAGACTACCTTATAATACTGATAAGCCAGCGCTGCCCAGTATCCCAGACGAGCATACTCCTCGCCCTCTTCCGCCTTGAAACGAATGTGGCGCAAATGGTCGGAAACCCGTTCTTCGCTTGTGTGGTTGTCCCGCACAAACACCGCAACATCATTTCCCTCCTGCGCCATCATGCGGGAAACAATGTCAACATACATTCCAATCCCACCGCCAAACGTCGGCGGAAACTCACTTGTCAAATACCAAATTTTCATCCAAAAAATCCCCCTGTGGTATCATCGGTTTCCTCGCGCAGAACAGACAACAGGCTTGCACGCAAATTGCGCAGGCGGCCGTTGTATTCCTGCAGTTCAGCGCAGCGGTGCTTTTCATAATCCAATTCGGACGAAAGCTGCTGAATCTGCGAAGCGTATTCCCCATTCATCGTTTGCAGCTCCGTACGGCTGCTTTCCAACCTTCTGATATACGTCTCATGCTCCTGATACGCTTCACTCAGCTGACGAATCTGGGCAAGATACGTCTCGCGCTCAATCATTTGCCGGAACCGCGCCGCCTCGCGTTGCTGCCCGTTGCGGTTCGGCACGGAAAATTCCGACGGCATCGCCGCCGCCCGGCGCACAAAATCGCTGCACGTCCTGATCAGCTTTTCGCGATACGGCAGGTACTGCGTCCCCTTGCTCTGCGGGCATTCCAGAAAAGCGTCCCACGCACCGTCCAGAAACGTCTGAATATCCGTGGTGTGAAAGAAGTCTTTCAGCGCGCGGAAACGTTCTTCATAGGAGTCCGAATACAACACCAGTACCGGCGTCTGAAGCCCGGTGGACGGCAGTGCGCAATGCAGGCGCGTCGTAATGACACAGCGCGCAGATTGATATTGTTTCAAACAGGATTCCGCCTGTTCCATCCGTTCCCGGATGGATTTGCTGCGCAGCGTATCCTGTTGATGCGTCATCACGCGAACCTGGTACCCCTTGGAGCGCACATATTCTTCCACCTGCGCAGGAACATCCACCAGGCATATGACGTCCTCCGGCTGCACATCGGGGAACTCCGGCAGCGTCAAGGTGAGGCAGCCGGAAAAATAGGCCTCAATCCCCAACTTGCGCAGATGTTCCATTGTAGACGCGTCGCGGCAGCCGATCGGGGCGTTTTGCACCAGATACTGCCGGGCAAACTCATATTTTTTCTCTGCTGTTTTCAACCATTGAACATGGTACTGTGAAAAATGCGTCGATACAAACAACGGCAGAATGTAGGGCGTCGGCGGCCAGTTTTGCGGAGAATACATAAACCAGGCGTTCATGATCATCGCCACGCGCTCCTCAGCGTCCGGGACAAAAGTGTTCAGGGATTCCCGATCCACCCAGTAATCAACCTGCGGCAAAAAACGCCGCTGTGCGTATGTCTGGATATCATCCCCGATATTTTCCGAATCCGCATAATACAAACATCCAAATTTCATAAAAAACCTCCACGAAGTCGATCCTTCCTGCAACACACCGAAACGGCACATTCAAGTATTGGCCGACTGCGCAGTACTGCATAACAGCGTTTTATATTTTTCACACATTCGCTCCAGACAGACAAAATCCCCGTCCGGAATATACCCGCGCTCACCTTCACGATACTGGCCGCGGCTTTTGGATTCCGAATGATACAATTTTACCGACGGGATGTAAACAACTTGTAATCCCGCGGCCCTTGCGCGCAGACAATATTCAATATCGCTCCAGCACACCACAAAATCCTCGTCATAACGGCCCAGCGTTTCAAATACGGTACGGGAGACTGCGTGGCAGGCACCTGTCAAAGCCAGAACGCCGCGCTGGCAAAACGGCAATACGCTGCCCTGCCCGTCCGGCTGCGCCGGCTGCAGGCGAAACGAATGCCGGAACTCCCCCTGTGAAAATTCCACGCCCGCATGCTGAACGGTGTCATCCGGATACAACAGCATCGGGCCTGCAACCGCCACATCAGGGCGAAGTGCATTCTCGGCCAGGCGGTCCAGCCAGTCCTCCGTAATGACTTCCATATCATTGTTCATGAAAACAAGCACATCGCCCTGCGCCAGGTCAGCACCATAATTGTTCAGACGGGACCAGTTGAACGGGAAATCCGCCGGGCATACCCGGACGCGATCCGACTGCGTTTCCAGATCGGACAAAATCCGCCTTGTTCGCATCAGCTCGGAACCGTTGTCCAAAAGCAGAATCTCATAATCCGGATACCGCGTTTTTTGCAGGATGCTGCATACACAGATACGAGTCAGTTCCGCTTTATCTTTCATCGGAATGATGATACTGACTTTCGGTTTTGGCTCCGCCAGCGGGAAACGCGGCGTATACCCGCAACCGCCGCGCTCTTTTTGCGCAAAAGCGCAGGCACCATATTGTCGCTTCAGGCAGGCATCCAACGCGCGCAGCTGCGCCTGTGTGCCGTCTTCCGGCGGGGCCGGGCGGCTGTACAGCACCCGGGGAACATGCGCAATCGCGCTGGTGCGTGCGCACAGGCGAAGCGCAAAGTCGTAATCCGTCCCGCATCCAAACGCCGGGTCAAACGGCGCATCGGAATCCAAAACCGACCGCCGCACCGACAGAAAGCGCCCGATAAAGTTCTGCGCATACAGAAAATCGCGTGAAAAATTCGGCTTTGTAAACGGCTCACGCCGGCCGTCCTCATAGAGAAAAGCCTCATCCGTGTATACCGCGTCCGTCGAACCGTCGCGCAAGCGGGCAGCCGCCTCATACAACGCTGTCGGATACAGCAATGCGTCGGCGTCTATTTGCGAAAGGACATCGCCCCCGGCAAGCTGCAGCGCGGCGTTGAGGCATTCGGCCGCAGTCTGCGCATCCGCCACTCGGCAACAGGAAATGCGGCTGTCCCGCGCAAGCAGTGCCTGATGCGCACGGGCCAGGCTGTCACCGCTTGCATCGGCAATGCACAACTGCCAGCGGGGATACGTCTGATTGATAACGGAATCCACCATCTGCCGGAAAGCAGGCTCCGGCGTATCCCGCACTGCAACCAGAATACTGAACAACGGCCCGTCTGTCGTCGGCGCAGCCAACTGCGCACGCAGTTCGGCCGCATCGGCGAATTGCAGCGGAGGCACACTTGCGCCGGGGAACGTCCGCCGCACCCAGCGGCGGTCCCGCGCGTCATGGATCCGGCGGCGCATTTTGCCCACCCGGGACACCGCTTTCCGCAGCGGAGCGGTCATCCTCCAGTATCGGCTGCCCGTCAGCGCGTCCTGCGCCTGTTCCAGCTGCTGCACATGCAGCGCCTGCGCGGCTAACTGCTCGTTCTTTTGCTGCAGCAACACAGCGCAGCGCTCCAACTCGTCCTGCGCCTGCCGGTATTTTTCATAAAGCAGCTCACTGTCTTTTTCCCACAAGTCTTTTTCAGACATTCATTGCCTCCGTGCGGCGCAGCACAAAATGGCGCAGCGCCCAGTTGATCTCATAGCTTTGAATTCCCATCGCGGTGCCGCACTGAATGTCATGCGGCTTGTCGCCAAACAGATAACTTTGAGCGGGATCGATGTCAAAATCCCGAATCGCCTGCTCCAGCATCCCCGTTTCCGGCTTGCGGCAATGGCACGGGCCGGTAAAGTCCGGATGATGCGGGCAAAAATAAAACGCGTCGATGTGCGCCGCATACTCCTCACGCAGCCGGTGATTCATCACATCATGCAAATGGTGCATTTGTGCCTCGGTGTAATATCCCTTTGCGATGCCTGCCTGATTGGTCACCACAATCACCAGATATCCGGCCTCGTTGAAACGGCGGATCAGCTGCGGCGTTCCGTCAATAAACACCAGCTTTTCCGGTTCAAACAGATGTCCGGTATTTATATTGATGGTACCGTCCCTGTCAAAAAAAGCCGCCCTGTTCATCTGCTTTGAAACGCCTCCTGTGCCGCTGCGTAATCCTCCGGAATCCCGATATCAATAAAATATCCGTCACACAAAAATGCGTAGAATGCGCCGTCACAAACGCGTTTCTCCAAATAGTCCTGCTCCAGGCTGAAGGGGGCATCATCCGCAAAGCCGTCCAGCGCTCCGTGCGAAATGCAGTACACCCCGCCGTTGATCACACCGCTGGCGCACGCCCGCTTTTCGCGGAATGTCATAATCCGCCCGTCCGCCGCAAGTTCCAGCGTGCCGTAGCGCGAAAAATCGCGCATCGGTTTGGCCGCAATGGTCAGCTGCGCACCCGTCTGCGCATGAAACTGCGCCAGCGCATCGAGATCCACATCAAAAAAGGTGTCGCCGTTCACCACCAATACATCCTGCTGCTCACAGGCGCGCAGCGCCTTTTTTACCGCCCCGCCTGTAAACAGCGGTGTCTCCTCTCTGGAATAGGCCAGCGAAAGGCCGTTATAGGCCCGGCCGAAAAAGCCTTCGATCACATCCGCACGATATCCCACCGCCAGAACGGCACGGCCGACGCCCTTGTTGATTAAATCATCCAGAATATACTGTAAAAACGGGCGCCCGCACACCGGAGCCATGGGCTTTGGTACATCGGACACCACATGCCGCAGCCGCGTGCCGAACCCGCCCGCCAGAATGATTGCTTCCTTCTTCATTGCCTATTCTCCAAAGAATTCCTGTTCCAGCGCCAGACAGATTGTGTGATAGACAGGCAGATGATATTCCTGCACCAAATACGCCTGATCCGCCGGCACGCGGATGCAGCTGTCACACAGTGCAGCCAGCCGGCCGCCGGTCCGGCCCGTCAGGCCGACCACCCGCAGATCCATCGCACGGGCCACGCCCGCCGCGTACAGAACATTCTGTGAATTGCCTGAGGTAGAAATCGCCAGCAGCACATCGCCTGCACGCCCCTGCCCCAGTACCTGCTGGGCAAAGACAAGATCCGCCGACTGATCGTTGGCAAACGCCGTCAAAAGAGCGGTCTCACTTACCAGGCTGACCGCCGGCAGAGCCTTCTGCAGCCCGGCAATGCAATGCTCTGCAAAATCCGGACAGGCCGCACGCAGCCGCGCCTGCTGCACATCGGACAGCGTGCGCGGCAGACAAAACCCCTTCATCAGCTCGCCTACGATATGCAGGCTGTCCGCCGCGCTGCCGCCGTTGCCGCACACCAGAATCCGGCCGCCGGCACGCAGGCTGCGCGCAATGCATTCCGTTGCAGCGCACACGTCGGGCATGCATCCTGCCAGCGCCGGCTGCCGCTGCCGCAGGCCGTCCAAAACAAGTTCTGTTGTCTGTTTCATGTAGACCTCTCAATCATACAACGTCCAGGCCTGCGACCCTTTTTCTGTAAAGCTGGCCAGCATTACAGAGCCGCCCGTCTGTTTCAACGCCTGCACCAAATCATACCGTTTCACGGGATCACAGACAATCATCATAAACCCGCCGCCGCCGGCGCCGCTGATTTTTGCCGCCTTTCCGCCGTGCTTCATCACAAAATCATACATCTGTTCAATGGCGGGATTGGAAATTGCGGCAGACGTTTTTTTCTTGGCCTGCCAGCCCATGCGCAGACAATCGGCAAAGCCGTCAAAATCGCCTTTCAGCACATACTCTTTCATGCGTTCCGCCTGCTGTTTCATCTCATGCATCCCCGCCAGGCTTTCGCCGCCGGACGTGCTTTTTTTCTGCTCTTCAATAATCCGCGCCGAATCCCTGCTCTGCCCGGTATAATACAGCACAAGGCTGTTTTCCAGCTCGTTGCGGATCCAGTTTTTAATGCGCAGCGGATTTACCACCACGCGGTCCTGTGCATAGAATTCAATATAATTAAATCCGCCGAATGTCGCTGCATACTGATCCTGTCTGCCGCCGGAAAGCCCCAGTTCCACCCGTTCGACCTCATAGGCCAGGCGGGCCATATCATATTCGCCCAACGGCAGGTTCAGCCATTCCATATAGCATTTCAGCATGGCTACCATCATGGTGGAGGATGAGCCCAGTCCGCTGCCGGCCGGTGCATCCGAATAGGTCGTCATCGTCAGCGCCAGAGGACTGCCGTCGCAAAACTGACGGACAATCCGATTGTACAGCCCTTTGTGAAGCGGCAGCAAGGCGTCAATTTCCAGCCTGCCGGCCTGCGCTTCAAAATGTTCGCCACGGTCAGCCGCATGAAACACAACCCGGCCGTCCGTGCGGGGAACAATTGTACAGTAGGCGTACATGTCAATCGTCACATTCAGCACCACGCCGCCATATTGATCACAATACGGTGATACATCCGTGCCTCCGCCGGCCAATCCAAGCCGCAGCGGCGCTTTGGACCGATAGATCATGCAAAATCCTCCTCAATCGCTTTCCACGCGTTTTCCGGGCCGAACTGCTTGCGCACATACGCGCACCCGCCGCCGCTCATGGCTGCCAGTGCCGCCTCGTTGTCATACAGCGCCAGAATACGCTGTGCAAACGCAGCCGGGTCGTCTTCAATCGCAAGCACGTTTTGCGCACCCTCAATGCCCTCCGCACCCACATGCGTGGTAATCACCGGGCTGGCGCTCTTCATCGCCTCTACTACCTTGCCCTTAATCCCTGCGCCGTATCGCAGCGGAACCACGCTCATACGGGTCTCCCGGTAAAAGCGTGCCAGCTCCTCGTCGGAAACAAAACCGTGAATGCGAAAGTCCGGCGCATCCAGCCGCATAATCTCCTCTGTCGGACGGCTGCCCAAAACGTGCATGATAAGATCCGGCCGACTTTTTTTCACAATCGGCCATATCTCACGGAAAAACCACAGCACCGCATCCGCGTTGGGCGCATGCCCAAACCCGCCGACAAACATCAGTCCGGAGCGTTCCGCCAGATGATACGCCGGCGTCGGCACATCCGTATAGATATAGGCCGGAATTGCCTTGACGCGGATGGCCGGGTCAATGGCATGGATATACTCCTCTTCCGTTCGGCTGGGATAATAGCTGATATCCGCCTTGTCCATCAGCAGCAGCTCCAGAGCTTTCCACTCCTGCGCCGACGAAAGCAGCGCGGCATCACCCGTCACCTCATACTGGCGCGTCTCACGCAAAAAGTGAAGGTCATGGCCGTAATAAATCACTTTTGCACGCGTATGCTGGCGCAAAAAGCCGATATATTTCACGCTGATGTGCGGGCGGTTGAGAAAGACATAGTCAAACTGCTGCGCATTCTCGCGCACCCAATCCTTCCAGGTGTATCTGAAGTCGCTGCTGTGAAACACCTCTACCCCCAGCTGCTGCAGCGCATGAGTGTATTGATCTGTCTTTTCGAAATAATCCGGCAGGAATTTAACCCTGTACCCTTTTGCCAGAAACAACCGGATATACTCATATACCGTGCGGCTGCCCGCGTCCTGGTCAAACGTCGGCACATAGTGATCAATCATCAGAAGACACGGTGCCGAGCCACGCTCGCGCGCGCGAAACACCTGTTGTGCCTGCGGGTAATTCTCCCGCTCCAGAACGGAACGCCATTTCTGATACAGTTTTTTCTGGTTCTCAATTTGATACTGCTTTTGCCCCGCGGAAAGATCCGTCCCGTTTGAGACGCCCTCGTAATGAACCACAACACTGTCCGGCTGATACAGCACCTTGTACCCGTGCGCCCGCACCGCAAACGCCAGGTCGGAGTCTTCGCAGTATGCCGGGGCAAACCGCTCGTCAAACCCGCCGATTTCCCGCCATAACGCCGTGCGAATCATAATGGAACAGCCTGAAATATAATCCACCTCTTTCACATAGTTGAACTCCGGTTTGTCCGCGCTTTGCCCGCGCCCATAGTTCCACGCCGTCCCGTCCCGCCACACAATCCCGCCAGCCTCCTGCAAGTTTGCGTCTGGAAACAGGATTTTGGAGCCTGCCATCCCGCAGTCCGGGCGCGCATCCATCAGCCGCAGCAGACTTTGCAGCCAGCCGTCCTGCACCTGCGTATCGTTGTTGAGAAACACAATAAATTCCCCGCGCGCACTTTTTGCAGCGTTGTTGCAGTTGCGCAGAAAACGCAGGTTCTGTTCATTGCGCACGACGCGGATTCCGGATACTTTCTTTTGAATGTTCCGAGTGGCGTCCGTTGAAGCATCATCCGCCAGAACGATCTCATAAGCAAGATCGCCGCATGTGTCCAAAATGCTTTGCAAGCATTGGTATGTGTATACGAACTGATTACATACCGGGATAATGATGCTGACGCGCACAGATGCTGGCTGCGCAAAGGAAAGAAGTTTGAGCCGCCGGAACCATCCAATTCGCTCAATACGGCGTGTAGCAGATCGTACGCGTGCAATGCAAGCCGCGCCGCCGCACATCAGTTTGCCCGCCAGCGTTCTTCTCACGCTGCCGGGCGGCAAAAGACGGTTGAGCGCACGACCAGCTTTCTGCACCAACCTCCAGGAGCGACTGGCTTGTATCCGTACCAACACATTCACGCGCTCGCGCCAGATTGTCTCCCAGCTCTCCAACTCATTGATGCGGTTTCTCTGGACAAAAATCTGAGCGTGCTGCTCGTACAGCTTCTGCGTCTGTTCTTTATTTTGTGCCCGAAGCACCTTATTTTCTTCCTTCAGTGCCTGCAGCTCATTCATCTGCTGTTCCATCCCAAAATCTCCTCTTGTTGGGTCATTTGGACGTATCTCCTATTACTACCCTATAAAATTTCACTAACATTTTTATTATACTATACCCAATGGAGTTTGTCCAACACCTTATGAGAATTCAGCCACGGGCAAGCGAGGTTATTTCCGGTCACTCAGATCATTTTCAGCACGGTACGTTTACGAACCATCCTCCACTACTCAGGCGGACTCGCTATCTGCAAGCCGTTAGAATCTTTCGATCTGGCTGTCATCTAACAGCTTGGGCGTGAGAGAAAAAACGCGAATGTGCGCAACGTCACCCAGCATGAGGTAATCCCACACCACTCTGCGCCAGACGGAGATAGAACGCGCGGTTCTGTTCCTCAATGCTGCCGTCCCACTCCTCATAGCCTGTGGCGAGCGGCGGAAACATGAACGGTTCTTCAACGTGGTGCCCTTCCGGCGCATCGCTGTGCGGGCAGACAGTGAGATATCCATGCTCATCAAAAGCCTGGCACGCCGCATGGTCACGCTGCCGCAGGAGCACGACAGCTTTGCCAGTGCACTGTTTGAGGAGAGCTTGCTGAAGATGTTCGTCATCCTCGTGCTGCGCGCCTGTATCCACGCGGAGCAGCACCGCGCGCAGGGCAGCCGTAAACATCTGATGATGGACGAGCTGTTCGTGTACATCCGTACCCATATCACGGAAGAAATCACTCTGGAGCAGCTGGAGCAGGTATTCTATATCAGCCGGTTCCATATTGCACGGGAATTCAAACGCCAGACAGGACAAACCCTGCATAGCTATATCGTCAAAACTAAACTGGACCTGTGCTGTCATTATATCGAACAGGGGCGTCCCATTACCGAGGTGTACCGGCTGGGAGGATTTGGCGGATACAATCATTTTTTCCGCGCATTCAAGCAGGAATACGGCATGACACCCAAGCAATATTTTCGTTCGGTACAAAAGGATGCGCATGCGTAGAAACACAGCCTCATGCGCTCCCCTTTGTGATTCTCCATCTTTCCGCAGAGATACAAAACTTGGTTACGCGTTCCTCTCCTTTTCATCCCTCCTTAAAAAAGCACTTGACTTGGAGTCAACTTTAAGCTGTATAATACTGACACGCTTCGAAAAACAGAATCACAGTTTTCATCCCCCGTTAAGGCTGTGGTTCACATTTCGGAAGCGTGCAAAAGAGGCAGCACTGCACCCGAGTATATAAACAGGAGGAAAACTTTATGGATATGAACAAAACATTGGTTGCCTATTTTTCCTGCACCGGAACCACCCGCCGAGCCGCGCAGGCGCTGGCGGCCGCCGTGGACGCCGATGTTTACGAGATTCGTCCGCAGATCCCTTATACGCCCGCCGATCTGGACTGGAGAAATAAGAAAAGCCGCAGCTCCGTCGAAATGAATGACCCGGGTTTTCGTCCCGCACTGGCAGATAAAAATGCCGCCATAGACGCATATAATACGATTTTCGTCGGTTTTCCGATTTGGTGGTATGTGGCACCGACCATCATCAATACGTTTCTGGAAACCTATGATTTCTCAGGGAAAAGGGTCATTCTGTTTGCAACTTCCGGCGGCAGCGGATTTGGGAAAACAGCCGCCGCTTTGAAAAAAAGCCTTTCTCCTGATGCAGCCCTTGTGGAAGGAAAACTTCTGAACACCGGCCTTTCTCCGGCCGATTTACGCGCTTGGTGCCAAAGCTTAGCGCTGTGATATCCTATTCTCCCAAAAACAGCAGGCACCGAAAAATGCGATGCATTCCGGTGCCTGCTGTTTTTATTCGTTTCTGAAAATTGTAATTTCAAGCCGCTCCGAAGGCTTGCTTTAAAGCATTCATTCCCCGAAAAATTCTTCTTCCACACACATACAAAGCGCATGGTACACCGGCAAGTGGTACTCCTGGATCTTGAACGTTTCCACGCCTGGCACTTTGATGCAGACGTCACACAATGACGCCATCTTTCCTCCGGCATGCCCCGTCAAACCGATTGTTTTCACATGCAAGGCGCGGGCAATGCCGATCGCGTACAATACGTTGGCCGAATTGCCGGAAGTGGAAATTGCCAAAAGCACATCTCCCGGTTTTGCTTGGCCGAGCACCTGCTGTGCAAACGCCAAATCCGGCGCCTGGTCATTCGCATAAGCCGTCGTCAGGCCTGCTTCGCTGACAAGGCTGATAGCCGGCAGTGCTCCCTGCAGGTTTTCGATGCAATACTCTGCCATTTCCGGACAGGCTTCCCGCAAACGCTTCTGCATATTTTCATCCAGCTTTCTGGGAAGCACGAACCCTTTCATCAATTCGCCCACAATATGCAAACTGTCTGAAGCGCTGCCTCCGTTGCCGCAAACCAAAAGCTTTCCCCCGTTTTGATAACAGGCGATCATCTGCTGCGCAGCCGCTTCCACCTCTGCCGCACAGCACATCAAAGCAGGATATCTCTTGGACAAATCATTCAAATGCTCTTTTGCAGAAGATTTCATGGCTTTCTCCTTCACATTTCTATCGAATCTCACCGTCTTTCAAACGGTTCATGCTTTTAAGTATACCATTTCTCCTTTTTCTTTTCCAGCATCATCTTTTTGAAAAAGCGGAACGGTCTTCCCATCCTGCCGGAGGAAGCCGCTGTCAGCCTGAACGCGGAAAATGAATCCGCTGTTTCGGCCGCACCCTCTCCCTCTCTGTACAAAACAAGCCGTTCTCATCATAGCACACCGCATGCGGACCATTGCCGGCGCGGACCTTATCGCCGGGCTGAGGGAGCGCCGGCAAGGCGCTCCCGATGAACGGATGCGCGCGGACGGCTCCTGGCCGGCACAAGACAGAACTGCGGCCGCACGTCGCAGACTGGGAGCTAAAATGAAACACACTGCAAAAAGCGGGACCTTCCCAAAAGAAGGTCCCGCTTTTATCTCGCCGCTACGCGTTTGCAAAGGCGGAGAACGCTCTGTAAGTCATATATACATCCAGCTTGGAGACAAGTTCAAAGGGCGAATGCATGGAAAGCACCGGCACGCCGATGTCTACCACGTCGATGTCGCGGTTCGCCACATATTGGGCCACGGTTCCGCCGCCGCCGAAATCCACCTTGCCAAGCTCGCCGGTCTGCCACAGCACATCCGCCCGGTCCAGAATGTCTGTTACATAGGCCATCATTTCCGCGGAAGCGTCATTGGTGCCGTATTTGCCGCGGGAACCGGTGTATTTTGTCACCACCACACCACGGTTCAGGTACGAGGCATTGCGTTTCTCCAGCACGTCCGGGAACGTGGGGTCGAACGCCGCGTTCACATCCGCAGACAGGCATTTTGCATTTTGGAGCATCAGTTTATAGTTTGCGCCCTGTGCGTCCGCAAGATAACCCAGGAAATGGAACACAAAATCGCTCACAAGGCCGGTGGGGCCGTCGGAGCCCACTTCTTCCTTGTCTGCCAGAATGCATACCGTAGTGTATTCCGGTTCCTTCACCCCCAGTTCCGCCTGCAGCGCGGTATAGGCGCACACGCGGTCATCGTGGCCGTACGCGCCGATCATACTGCGGTCAAAGCCCACATCCGACGCCTTGACGGCCGGAACGGCCTCCAGCTCCGCGCGGGTAAAATCACGTTCGGTGATGCCGTATTTCTCGTTCAGGAGCGTCAGCGTATACAGCTTGACGCGCTCTTTCAGTTCTTTGTCCGCATAAGGCAGCGAGCCGACCACGATATTCAGCTCCTCGCCCCGCAGACCGTCCGCCAGCGTGCGTTTATTCTGCTCTGCGCCCAGGTGAGGCAGCAGGTCCGTCACGCAAAACACAGGGTCTCCCGCTTCCTCGCCCAGGCGGACTTCCACCTTGGTGCCGTCCTTGCGGTACACTACACCGTGCAGGGACAGCGGCGTGGCTCCCCACTGGTATTTGCGAATCCCACCGTAATAATGCGTCTTGAACAGCGCGATGTCGCTGTCCTCGTACAAAGGATTCGGTTTGAGGTCAAGACGCGGGGAATCAATGTGCGCTACCATCAAACGCACGCCCTCGTCCAGCGGGCGCTTGCCCAGCGTAGCCAGAAGCATGGCCTTGCCGCGGTTGTTGTAAAAAACCTTGTCACCGGCTTTATATGTAACGCCCGTGCGCTGCATCGGCCGATAGCCCGCCGCCAGCGCACGGCGTTCCACCTCGGCAGCCGCCTCCCGCTCAGTCTTGGCCGCGTCCAGAAACGCCTTGTAGTCCACACAGAAGCGCTCGGCCTCCGCAACCGCGTCCGGCTGTTCATCCGCAATATGCGGCTGTGTGAACGTCAGTTTTTCCTGCAATTCCTTGCCCAGGCTCTTTTTTTCTTCCATTGTTTACACTCCTTCATCCTGCGCATAAAGCGCGAGATATTTTTGATAATTTTTATTGACCTTATGCACGTACAGGTTCATCTGCTCATAGGGAAATGCCGTAAGAGTTTTTCCATCCGCAGAATATTCCGCCTTCTGCAGCAGACTGTCCACAAGCCCCATGCCGCTGTGGTACGCCGCCGCCGCAGTGGAAAAATCCCCGTCATAGCGTGCAAGGCAGGTCGCAAGCAGATATGTGCCGAAGCGGATGTTCACCGCCGGGTCGAACAGATCGTCGAAAGTAATCTCCTCGCCGGGCGCGATCTTGGATTTGATCCACAGGAACGTCTCGTCTGTGATCTGCATCAGCCCCCGTGCCCCCACCTTGGATTCCGCCTCCGGCTTGAAGCCGCTTTCAGTACGGATGATGGCATACACCTTATTCTCGTCCACTCCGTACTCTGCGGCATACTGCTGCACCAGCGCGGCATAGGTGCGCGGATATGCCATTTCCTCCACGGCGCGCACCGCGTCCTTTACGAAAAAAACACCCGCCAGGCACAGCACGACAGCCAGCACGATATAGATATTCCGGTTATGTTTTTTCTTTTGTTCCATTCGTCTCCTTTGCGAGCAGACGTTCCAGCACCGCCTGCGCCGCCGCGCGCAGATGCCGCCCGTCTCCCGTATTCGCTATGATATAATCTGCCGCAGCACGCAGTACGTCCTCCGGCGTCTGTGCCGCAAGGCGCATACGCGCCGCCTGCTTGGAAATGCCGTCCCGCAGCACGATACGGGAAATAGCTTCCCGCTCGGGCGCGGTAACGACGATGATCGCATCGCAGTATTGCTCGAATGCCTCTCCCACGATGACCGCACCGTCCACAAACACGAACGGAACGCCCGTGCTTTGTGCCGCAGCCACGCCGTCCAGCAATTCCCGGATAATGGCGGGATGTGTGATATCCGTCAGCCGCCGCGTGCCCTCCGGTGTGGCAAAGGCCCGGGCCGCCAGGCAGCCCCGGTCCAGCGTGCCGTCCGGCAGAAGGATGTCCGAACCGAATGCATCGCACAACTGTGCAAGGCAAGGCCCGCCGGGACGCGTCACCTCACGTGCTGTCCGGTCCGCATCCAGTACAGGATATCCCAAAGACCCATAATAGGCCGAAACCGTGCTTTTTCCGGAGCCGGAGCGTCCTGTAATGGCAATCACCTTCACAGCCTACACCTCCACCACACGGAACGCCGCCGCGCGCAGCAAACGGTTGTAGACAGCCATAGCCACGCCCTCCTGCGCCGGGCAGCGGGCAAACACCGTTTTTGCACCGCGTGCATCCAGTTCACGCAGGGCTGAAAACAGCGCGTGCGCCTGCTCGTCCGGCTTGTCTGCGCGCCCGTATGTCACGCAGGGGCACGGCAACGCCGGTTCCTCCCCTGTAAAGCACAATGCATATACACCATCCGCGCAGTGCGATTTCATATATTCTTTATATGCATCAAAGCTGCCTTTTAGGATGGTTACGTCCGCCTTGGGCGCGTAGTGCTTATACTTCATGCCGGGAGAAGCCGCGCTTTCCCCGTCTTTCAATTTGTGCAGCACTGCGTCCGAAAGCGCCACAGCACAGCCCATTGCATCTTCCAGCTGCTCTTTGGTGATATAACCCGGACGCAGCAGCACCGGCTGTGCTCCTGCCAGAGAGATCACCGTAGACTCCACCCCCACGCTGCACGCGCCGCCGTCCAGGATCAAAGGAATCTTGCCCTCCATATCCGCCAGCACGTCTGCCGCTGTTGTGGGGCTTGGGCTGCCGGAAAGGTTTGCCGAGGGGGCCGCCAGCGGCACGCCCGCTGCGCGGATGACCGCCAGCGCCACCGGATGGCTGGGCATACGCACAGACGCCGTATCCAGCCCTGCGCACACGGAGTCCGCCACCGTTTTGCTGCGGGGCAGTATGAGCGTCAGCGGGCCGGGCCAAAACGCCTCCGCCAGCCGGTAAGCGGCGCCCGGCACTTCGCGCACCACCATAGGCAGCATGTCCAGAGATGCGATATGGGAAATGAGGGGATTATCCTGTGGACGGCCTTTGGCCGCGAATATTTTCGGCACCGCCTCGTCCGAAAGGGCGTTGGCCGCAAGGCCGTACACGGTCTCGGTGGGAATGCCCACCACCTCGCCCGCCCGCAAAAGGCGCGCGGCCTCAGCGACAGACGCCGCGCCGGCTTGTTTCAAACAGGTATGCAAAATTCATTCCTCCGTGGAAGCCTTCAGCTTTTCAGCCTGATCGGCCGTTACCAACGCATCGACGACCTCATCAAGCACGCCGTTCAGGATCGTATCCAGCTTGTAGAGCGTAAGGCCGATGCGGTGGTCTGTCAAACGGCCCTGAGGATAGTTATAGGTGCGGATACGCTCGGAACGGTCTCCCGTGCCCACCTGGCTGCGGCGTTCCGCCGCAATTTTAGAATCGTGCTCGGCCTGTTTTTGCGCCAGCAGACGGCTGCGCAGCACCTTGAGCGCCTTGTCCTTATTCTTGTACTGGCTTCGCTCGTCCTGACATTCCACGACCATCCCCGTGGGCAGATGCGTGACGCGGATCGCTGATGAAGTTTTATTGATGTGCTGGCCGCCCGCGCCCGAGGAACGAAACGTGTCGATCTTCAGGTCAGCCGGGTTGATGTCGATCTCGACCTCCTCGGCTTCGGGCATTACGGCTACAGTTACGGTAGAGGTGTGTACGCGGCCCTGTGTCTCTGTCTCCGGCACGCGCTGTACGCGGTGCACGCCGCTTTCAAATTTAAGGCGGCTGTACGCCCCCTCTCCCTCGATGGAGAAGCTCACTTCCTTCATACCGCCCAGCTCTGTCTCGTTGGCGTTCAGCACCTCATATTTCCAGCCTCGCGTTTCGGCATACATCGTATACATGCGGAACAGACTGTGCGCAAACAGGGCGGCTTCTTCGCCGCCCGCGCCGCCTCGGATCTCCACAATGACGCTCCGGTCATCATTTTCATCCTTGGGCAGCAGCAGGATCTTAAGCCGTTCCTCCAGAAACGCCATTTTTTCCTTGTTTTCTTCATATTCAGCCTGCGCGAGCTCTTTGAATTCAGCGTCCAGCCCACCTTCGTCCAACATTTCCTTTGCTTCGTCAAAGGCGCCTTTTGCCGCATCATAAGCGTCGTAGGCCTCCACGATGGGCGTCAGGTTTTTATAGTCTTTCATCAGGCTGCGGTACAGCTCGTTGTTGTTGATGACGGTGGGGTCCTGCAATTGATTGTTGATCTCGTCATAACGGTTGCGCACAGCCCTGAGCTGTGTAATCATATCCATAATAAAAACGCTCTCCTCTTATCGCTGTTTCAAAACTGCTTTTGTACGGCAAAGGAAAGCGCGGCTAGAGCGGCAAAGCCTCGCGCACCACTTTTTTGATGTTTTTTTCAATTTTGCTGCGCGGCACCATGACCTCCCGTCCGCATTTGGTACAGCGGATACGGAAATCCATTCCCACGCGCAGCACAGCGAAAGTGCTGTTGCCGCAGGGATGCGGTTTTTTTGTGATGATGCTGTCGCCCACCTGAACGTCCATGCTGTTTTCTCCCGTCAAGATAACTTCCATGCACCCGGCTGCCCATTTTGAGGGAATGCCGAGTGCTTAAATATTATATATCAAACCGTCCCGTTTAGCAAATATTCCCGCTTGTGTTCACATATATTTTACCAGTGCGCCCCTTTCCGGCCGTCCCAAACACTCTGCCCGCGGGACGGCCCTTTGCCCGGCGCGCGAATGGAAGCATGAAGGACGGTTGGAAACATGGAATATCGTGCTGAGGGAGCACAGCGCTTCCCCACAAGCTACACTCTGGACGCCCTGCGCCGCGCCATGACTGCGGGCGACATCCTGGAGAGCCGTGCGCTCTCCTTCGACAGCGAAAAGCGTCTGCATTTCCGGCTGGGCGAGATCGAAGCCATAATGCCCTACGAGGAATGCGCCGACGGTGTGCGCGAAGGCGCGGTGCGCGACATCGCGCTGATCACACGCGTGGGAAGGCCCGCGTGCTTTACGGTCATGGAGATCGACGAACAGGGGGCCGCGCCTGTGGCGCTGCTCTCACGCACACAGGCGCAGCAGCGCTGCAAAGCCGAGTATCTCGACCTGCTTCTGCCCGGCGACATCCTGCCCTGCCGGGTGACGCATCTGGAGAGCTTCGGTGCCTTTTGCGACATCGGCTGCGGGGTCCCGGCACTTCTTCCCATCGACTGTATGTCCGTGTCCCGTATTCAAAGCCCGGCCGACCGTGTGCACGAAGGCCAGGATATCCTGTGTGCCGTAAAAAGCCGGGACACCGAAGGGCGTATTGTGCTGACGATGAAAGAGCTGCTGGGCACCTGGCTGGAAAACGCCGCCGCCTTTGCCGCCGGTGAAACAGTGGTCGGCCTGGTGCGCAGCGTGGAGCCCTACGGTGTGTTCGTAGAACTCGCCCCAAATCTCGCGGGGCTGGCCGAGGCCGCTCCGGGGCTTGACTGCGGCCAACTGGTGAGCGTATATATCAAAAGCATCATTCCCGAAAAAATGAAAATCAAGCTGGTGGTGCTGCATGCTATGCGGGACGAGACCTTCGCCTTTCCGCTGGAATACCGCCTGCACGCCGGACATATCGGGCGGTGGATATACTCCGTGCCGGGCGCGGCCCGCGTGATAGAAACGATATTCGATGGCTGAAAGCCTTGCCGCGCAGTGCTGCCTCACTGCCGCGGCGTTGTTTTTCCTCGCCTTATCCGCCGTCTTTCGCTTTACTTTTCGGCCCCGGCGCGGTATGATTAAAATAAAGTATCGCATCCTTGCACAAAGGATATCACCGGGAGGGACACCATGGCGGGAAACGCTTTTACCGCCGGCGTAAAGCCGGGCGGGCTCACTACATCCACCGAAATACGCATCCTGCTGTGCTATCTGATTCAGCACGCGGGCACGCCCCTCTCCCAGGGAGAGCTGGAGACCGCGCTGCTTGGCGAAGAGCTTGTGAATTATTTTGAGCTTGCCAGCAATCTTTCGGATCTGCTGGAACAGGGCTTCGTGCGCGAGGAAAACGGGCGTTATACCATTCTGCCCGCAGGCGCGGACATCGCTGAAGCGCTGGCCGACGACGTGCCCCGCAGCGTACGGGACGCGGCCGTGCGCGCCACTCTGGCCGCGCAGCAGTTTGCACGCAAAGAGGCCCAGCATCACGCTCAGATCACGCCCGCGGCCTCCGGAACGGGTTACAATGTGCAATGCAGCATCCGCGATATGGAGAGCGACGTGTTCTCCTTCTCCCTTTACGTTCCGGATAAGCTGACGGCCAAACTGGCCCGCGCGCAGTTTATTGAAAACGGAGACGGCATCTATAAGCTGATGCTGGCTGCGCTGACGAGCAACGACGCGCTGGTTGCGGAACTTCTGAAAAAGAGCACGAATCTTTGAGCCGTGCGGCACAGGCAAAAACCGGCGGGAAAACTCCCGCCGGTTTTTGCCGCGGAACAAAAGCATGTCCTTTGACAGCCCTATATTCCCAAGCCGCCCGCAGCTTTTCCTCCTGTTCCTCCTTCCCCTATTGACAAAACCGTTCCGGCCTGTTAATATGAAGTCGACTTCATAAGAAGTAAGCTTCACATCCGGAGGAACGCATGAAAACAAAACTGAAAGAGCTGCGCACCGCCGCAGGGCTTACGCAGCAGCAGCTTGCCGACCGGACGCATGTTTCCAGCCGGACGATCATCTCCATCGAAAAAGAACAATACAGCCCCTCGCTGATGTTGGCATACCGGCTGGCACTGGTGTTCGGCGTGACCGTGGAGGAATTGTGCTGTCTTGCGGAAAACAAGAGCATGGAGGACGCTGTGTATGAAAACCTGTAAACATTTGACCTATACCCGGAAAATTCAATGGCGCATCCGCGCTCTTTGGCTGCTGCTTACCGGAATGCTCGTGTACATGGTGCTTATCGCGGAGCTTGGCGGCGGAGACTCGCGCATGATGACGCCGCTTGCCGACAAATTCAGCCGCATCGTGTTCTTCGGCGGGCTGGGCTATGTCATCGGACGTATTTGCAAAAACAAACAGCTGCTGCGAAGCAGGCAGCTTCTGCAGCAGCAGATGAAAACGGAACTGGACGAACGCAACCAGTATCTGCACGACAAAAGCGGCGGCATTGTGGCGGATATCCTGCTCGCCATCCTGCTCTTTGTCACGCTCACCGCGTCGATGTTCGACATGGCGGCTTTTTACACGGCATTTTCCGTGCTGGCCGCCGCCATCCTTCTGAAAGCTGCGGCGTACTGGTTTTACAGCCGTCAGGGCGGTGAACGCCCGCTCTGATGATCCTGGTAAACCCGGCGGCACGCTTCCGAATCCGGAAACGTGCCGCTGGGTTTTGTTTTTTCGGCTGTTCTTTATTTCCACAGTCCGAGCCGCTGTTTTAAAGCCTGGGCGGCACCTGTGCGGCCGCCTCGTCCTCAAGGCGGCGCAGCAGCGCCTGCACAGCCTGCACGGCTTTTGCAAGGGGTGCTTTCTCCTTTACCGTCTTATCCCTTGCGGCGAGTTCAAAACAGCCTTCTGCGCAGTTGCGCGGGCTGACGATCACGCGCACGGGTATGCCCAGCAGGTCCGCGTCTGCAAACATCACGCCGGCGCTCACGGTGCGGTCATCGTACAGCACCTCTACACCGTTTTTCTGCAGCGATGCGTACAATGCATTCGCCGCCGCTTTTGTTCCGGCGTCATCCGCCCGCAGGCAGCACAGATGCACCTGCCAGGGTGCGATGGCCAGCGGCCAGACGGGGCCGTGGTCGTCGTGCCGGACCTCGCACACGCATGCGGCCAAGCGGCCCACGCCGATGCCGTAGCACCCCATTACAGGCGTTTTTTCCGTACCGTCCGCATCAACATAACGCATGCCCATGGCCTGTGTATACTTGGCGCCCAGCTGAAAGATATTGCCCACCTCTACGCCGCGGGACACCCGAATGGCAGGCCTGCCGCACACCGGACACACACCGCCGTCCGGCAGCTTGGCAAAATCGTGATATTCCACCGTTCCGCAGTCCCGTTCAAGCTGCAGGCCCGTACTGTGGAATCCCTGCCGGTTTGCCCCGCAGACGAGATTGCCCGTGCCCTGCAGGGATGTGTCATACAGCACCGTCATCCCGCCGCACAGCCCCACCGGACCGATAAAGCCCGCGCAAAGGCCACTTTCCGGCGTAATAGCCGCCGGCCGGACATCGCAGCCCAGATAATTGGTCAGCTTGGTCTGGTTCGCCTCCAGGTCGCCCCGCAAAAACAACACCACATAGCTGCCATCCGTCTCCTTTTGGTATACCACAGCCTTGCAGCACTGCGCGGGTATGACATGCAAAAAGGCGCACAACGCCTCAATGGTGTGCGCGTCCGGCGTTTCCACCGTCTGCAGCGGCTGCAAAACTGCGGGCGGCTCATTGTGCGCCACACAGGCCGCAGCCTCCACATTGGCACGGTAGCCGCAGGCGCCGCACACCGCCACGGAATCCTCCCCGGCGGGCGTCAACAGCATGAATTCATGGGAAAGGCTGCCGCCCATCATGCCGGAATCCGATGCAACGGAAACCACCTCCGGCAGGCCTGCCCGGGCAAAAATGCGCTCGTAGGCGCGATGGCAGCGCGCGTAATAACGTTCCAGGTCCTGCTGGGAAGTATGAAAAGAATATGCGTCCTTCATCGTGAATTCCCGCACACGGATGAGGCCGCCGCGGGGACGGGCCTCATCGCGGAACTTGGTCTGGATCTGATAGATCATAAAGGGATACCGCGCAGCCGTCCGGCCGTATTCCCGCACGAGCTGCACAGCGGCTTCCTCGTGTGTCATGCCCAACACCATGGGAGTGCCTGTGCGGTCTTGGAAACGCAGCAGCTCGCTTCCCACGCTCACATATCGGCCCGATTCCTCCCACAGCGCGCCGGGCAGCACCACAGGCATGGACACCTCCTGTCCTTCAATCGCATCCATCTCTTCGCGGATGATCTGCTCCAGCTTGCGGGTGACGCGGCGCAAGGGCGGATACTGGGAAAAGATACCGTTTGCGATGCCTTTCATGTAACCGCCGCGCACCATCAGCGCGTGGCTTTCGATGACACAGCCCGCAGGCCGTTCCCGAAAACGTTCCCCCACCAATTTGTCCAGCTTCATATTCGGCTCCTCCTTTGTGTTCGGCCGGGCCGGACGGTTCCCGCATACTGCAAAAAACGCCCCGGGCCGGCTGGTTAACAGTCGGCTCAGGGCGAACAGAATGTCCGTGGTACCACCTGAGTTCGGGAAATATCCCGCGCTCCGCCGCACACGGCGCAAAACGCCGGATGCGTTCCCCGGGTAACGGTGGGGGACCGGCACAGCTTAATGAGGACAGGCCCGTTCGCTGCGCGGCTCAAGGAGGGGTTCCGCGGGCCTTCCGGGAGGATTCTCACCAGCCATCCTCTCTCTGCGCCATCCAGCCGCGCTTACTGTTTCCTTGTCATCGCCATCTTGCTGATTCAATTTACCGCCGCTGCGCTGCGCAAAGCCATAAAGGAACGGAAGCGCAGGCCATCGCTTCTGCGGCTGTTTCTACCAGATTATCACACCGCGGGCCGCGCGTCAAGCTTATTTGCCCTGCGTACCGCCTTCTACCACGCCGCGGCCCGCAAGCACATTGAAAATGGTCTTGAAAAAAATCTTCATATCCAGCACAAAGCTTACATGTGCCGCATAATAACCGTCCAGTTCCGCCTTGACGGGAATGGGCAGTTCGTCCCGGCCGTTCACCTGCGCGTAACCTGTCAGGCCGGGCACCAGCGCGTTTGCCCCGTATTTATCCCGCTCTGCAATCAGGTCTGCCTGATTCCAAAGCGCCGGACGCGGCCCGACGACGCTCATCTGCCCGGCCAGGATATTGAACAGCTGCGGCAGTTCATCCAAACTGGTTCGCCGCAAAAAGCGCCCGCTGCGCGTGATCATCGCCTCCGGGTTCTGCAGCAGATGCGTGGGCACATCATGAGGCGTATCGGCATACATGGAACGAAATTTAAGAATGCTGAACAGACGCTTGTCGCGGCCCACCCTTTTCTGGCGGAAAAAGACAGGGCCCTTGGAATCCAGCTTGACCCACGCCGCCAACACCAACAGCAGCGGCGAAAGCACGATGGTGCCCGCCAGTGCCAGCAAAAAATCCAACACACGTTTCACAACGCTTTTATACATCGGCTGCGCTCCTTAGTCGTAGTTATTTTCCGCATGATGGAACGTCGGCACCAGATCGATCAGCGCCTGCACCAGGTTGTCGCTGTTGTTGCTGTAAGCGATCTGCTTAAGCGTGGCCAGATGGTCGAAAAAGGTATCTTTATTGAGCTTGAGCGGCGCACCGACAAAAATCTTCTTATTATCTGTCTGGCGCAGGCCTTCCTCATCCATCAGCAGCTCCTCATACAGCTTTTCGCCGGGGCGAAGGCCTGTGAACTTGATTTCGATATCGCGGTACGGGATGAAGCCCGACAGCTTGATGAGGTTTTCAGCCAGATCCAGAATTTTGACAGGGTTGCCCATATCCAGCACGAAAATATCTCCGCCGTTGCCCATGGCCCCGGCTTCCAGAACAAGACGCACCGCCTCGGGGATCGTCATAAAATAGCGCACGATGTCCGGGTGTGTAACGGTGACCGGCCCGCCCGCCGCGATCTGCTCTTTGAACAGCGGCAGAACCGAGCCGTTGGAACCAAGCACATTGCCGAAGCGCACCGCTACAAATTTGGTTTTGCTTTTCTGCGCCAGCGCCTGGACGATCATCTCGCACAGGCGTTTTGTCGCACCCATCACGTTGGTGGGATTCACCGCCTTGTCCGTCGAGATGAGAACAAAACGCCCCACACCGTATTTGTCCGCCGAAAGCGCCACATTGTAGGTGCCGAACACGTTGTTTTTGACGGCCTCCTCCGGCGCGTCCTCCATCAACGGCACATGTTTATGCGCCGCTGCATGGAACACCACGTCCGGCTGATAGCGCGCGAACAGGCGGTCCACCTTTTTGGAATCGCGCACAGAGGCGATGCATACATCCAGCTTGAGCGCACTGCCGTAGCGGCGCTTCAGCTCCTGCTGGACGGAATAGGCGCTGTTTTCATAAATATCCACAATGATGAGCCGCTTTGGCCCGCAGGCCGCGATCTGGCGGCACAGCTCCGAACCGATGGAACCGCCGCCGCCCGTCACCATCACGACCTTACCGGAGACAAGGGTGTTCGTCAGGTCTGTTAATTCAATCTGCTCACGTCCCAGCACGTCCTCCACACGCACGTCCCGCACGCGCGAAAGCACGTCCTTCCCGCCGTTGGCGATGAGCTGCACGATATCCGGCAGGATGCGCACGTTGCACTTTGTCTTGTTGCAGATGCTCAGGATGCGCCGCTTGTTTTCGTCATCCACCGTTGGGATGGCGAACAGGATGGTCTCGATCTCGCAGCGCTCCACAAGCTCCGGGATATCCTCCGTAGTTCCCATGATCTCAATGCCCATGATGGAACGCCCCACCTTTTCCGGGGCGTCGTCCACGCAGCAGATGATGTTCATTTCAGGGGATTTGTTTTTTGCAAACTCGTGCAGCAGCGTGCTGGCCGCGTCGCCCGCGCCGATGAGCAGCGTGCGGCGGTTGGCCCTTGCCCGCTTTTTCAGCGTTGTGTTCCGGTACATGCGGTACGTCAGGCGCGAGTACAGCGTCAGCGACGAGGCAAACAGTGCGCTGAGCGCATAAACGGACCGTGGCACCCCCCGTTCCTCCCACCACAGCAGCAGCGTCACCACGACAAAAATCGACACCGCGACGGCCGACGCCACACACAGGCGGAAGAACTCCACGATCTCGGCATAGCGCCACAGGCTGTCGTACATGCCCATCAGGCCGTAGACAATCTCATAGCAGCATACAAAGAAAAAACAGCTGGAGATCAGCAGGCTGTTGTATTCGGAAAACGAGGTGCGCCCCGTGATGAGCGCCCATGGCAGCATATACGACACCGTCACCACAACGACGTCGAACGCGATCAATATCTGCTTTCGGAACCGCTGTGCAAAGGCGGAAATATGGCTCAGCAAAATTTCATCACCAATCTTTATTTACATCCTGCCCTTTTGCAGGCCCGGCGGTACGCCTGCAAAGCGCGGCGTCCGGACGGCCCTGTGCGGGGCGGCGCGCGGAAACAGCCTCCGCGCCGCTTGATTCTTTCCTATTTTACACCATTTTCTCTCAATAATCAATGTTGGCATAAAATGCGCGCCGCAAACGCCGGAAGGGGCCGCGCCATATCCGGCGCGGCCCCGTGGAAAATATTATAGAATAATGCAGATAAGCCCCGAACAGCCTTCGTTGATAACGCGCTCAATGGTCTCCTGCAGACGTGTGCGCGCTTCGGAGGGCATATGCAGCAGCTTGTTCTGCAGCCCCTCGTTGACAAGCTCATGCAGGCTCTTGCCGAAGATATTGCTCTGCCATATCTTGCCCGGGTCCTCCTCGAAATCAGCAAGCAGGCTCTTGACAAGCTCTTCCGACTGGCGTTCGCTGCCCACGATGGGCGCGACCTCTGTGGATATCTCGGTCCGTATCATATTGATGGACGGCGCGCTGGCCCGCAGGCGTACGCCGTATCGTCCGCCCTGATGGACGATCTCCGGCTCTTCCAGCGTCAGCTCGTCGATGCCCGGCATCACAATGCCATAGCCCGTGGCGTTCACCTCGTCCAGCGCGCTTTTGATCTTTTCGTACTGCGTTTTGATGCGCGCCAGATTGATGATGCACGGCATGAGGCTTGCTTCGTCGCATATCTCAAGCCCCGTTGTCTCTCCCAACACTTTGTAAAAGATATCGTCCTGCAGCTCCAGCGCCATAGTGGCGCAGCCCGTGCCCAGGTCTATGAACTTCATCTTGCTGGTCTTGACATATGGACACTCCACGGTCCGCGGCGAGGATGCGATGTCCTTCATCACGCTGGTGCCCGCCGCAAACTCCTGTACCGCTGTATATACAGCCTCCTGCAGCCAATGTCCGTGATCCAGCATCGTGACCCATTTGGGCATCGAAAACGCGATCTCCTTGAGCGGGAACTCAAACAGCACGTTCTTGAGGATCTCGGTGATGGTCTCCTCCGTCAGCTCCACACAGCTCACAGGCATGACGGTACGGCCGTATTTTTTGCTCAGCTCCTCGGCCAGAGTCATGCTCTCCAGCGACTCCGGCGCGACGCAGTTGAGCAGAATGATAAACGGCTTCTGGATGGCCTCCAGCTCCTGAATGACGCGCTCCTCGGCCTTCTCGTAGCCGCTGCGTGGGATATCGCTGATGGAACCGTCCGTGGTGACGACAAGGCCGATGGTGGAATGCTCACAGATGACCTTTCTCGTGCCGGTTTCCGCCGCTACATCGAAAGGGACCTCTTCGTCGAACCAGGGGCTTTTCACCATGCGGGGCTTTTCATTTTCCTCGTGACCCATGGCGCCGGGCACCATGTAGCCCACGCAGTCGATGAGACGTGTGCGGAAGGAGGCGCCGTCCTCAAGGTCGATGGAGACCGCCTGTTCGGGCACGAATTTCGGCTCGGTCGTCATGATGGTTCGCCCGGCGGCGGATTGCGGCAGTTCGTCGCGCGCCCGCTGGCTGAACGCCTCGCTCTGGATCTCGGGCAGCACCATCAGTTCCATAAAGCGTTTGATGAAAGTGCTTTTGCCCGTGCGCACCGGCCCGACGACGCCGATGTAGATGTCGCCGCCTGTACGAGTGGCGATGTCTGTATAAAGATTGCAATGATCCATCCTGTTTTCTCCCCTCTCCTCAAGTAGCCGACGGTATCAGCAGGCGCTGCGGCGCTTCCAGGATGCCCGAGCCGGTATCGTTCGCGGCCGCAATAGCCTCCGGCGAAGCCGCATACCGCTTTGCGATATCGAACATATCCTCGCCTGCCTGTGCAAAATAGATGCGCAGAGCGATATCCCCGTCGTCCCGCACCAGCGGCGACGTGCACTGCACGTCGGCCAGCACCGTCTGTGTGGAGCGGAAGCTGACGATGCCCCGCACCGTCAAAACAATAGCCGCGCTGGTGTCGTCCCCCACCTTGCGGGCCGAAACGCTGCCCACCGACGGATAGCACTGGGCGATCACGTCCGCCGCAGGCCGCGGATAACGGCGCGGCAGCGTATATTCACACACCTTGTCGTAGCAGTCTATCTCTTCCAGCGCATTGATGCACAGCAGATGCGCCATCACACGGCCGCGCAGTACCGCCTCGCCGTCCTGTTCGATGACCTCCATAGGCAGCGGCGTCGCCATCACATCAATGATGCGCGCGTTCTCGTCCGGCAGTTGGCCTGTGGTGACAGCCTCCACCTGCTGGGTAAACACGTCGGCAACCTCCTCCAGCGCCACCTGCTGCTGCGTGAGCACGGTCTCGCTTTCGGTGGAAAACGCGTCGCTTACCGCCATGTATTCCACCGGGCGGTACACCTTGACGTACAGCGCCGCCGTGGCGGAGATGGTGTTCTCACCCTCATCCTCGCCGGAGCCTCCCGTGATGGTGCAGCCTGTGGGCTGCACCACTGCAAAACACTGGCAGTCCTCGGCCGCGCCCTCTACATCCAGTATCTCATTGAAAGGTATCTGCCGCGTGGTGTGTACCAGTGTGTGGCCGGGAGCCGTGCGGTATACCACCTCCGCGCGGATCTCGCCTTTGAGCACCGCCTTTCCGGAAACGAGCTTTACCTCGTTCACTGCGCCGGTACACTGGGTACTGAGCACCATCTCCGGAGGCGCGTCAAACGCAATGCTTTCCTCAGCCGTGATAAGTTTTTCCTGCGATCCCACCGTCTTGCTGCCCGTGAGCGACGTTGTGCGCTGCTGGATGCCGCCGCCGGCCAGCGCGGTAATGACCTCCCCCTGTGCCTCGGCCACAGCCTCGATGGACAGAGCGAACGCGCCCCGGACGTCCACGCGTCGCTGGTTGACCGCCCGGCAGTTCACATACTCCGTCTCTCCCGAGACAAGCACGGTCGCCGGGCCCCAGCTTCCCGGCTTCACATCCACCTGTTTTGTGAACGGCAGCTTTTGTTCCGCCTGACACAGACTTTCGTCCCCTTCGGACTGGTAATATACCACGCACCGCAAATAACCGTCTACCGTGAGCCTGCCCGCCGTGACCTGCTTTTGCAGCACCACAAGATAAACAAAGCACTTGACGATCTTGAACACCTGCGGCAGGTAGTCCGGGATGAGCATTTCGGTCTCCACCGGGAGTTCCAGTTTTGTATCGCAGATGCTTTCCGCCGCGGTGACGGTATCTTTGTACACCTTTAATTCCATACGGCCTCGTCGCCCCTTTCGCTGTTCTAACTCATCTATATGAAGCGGTGCGGCGATGTATGCGAAAAAAACAAAAACGCCCGGTGCGCGGCACAGCGGAAAGCATGCGCTTTTCCGCGGCCGCCCACCGGGCGTTTCCATCCCGCGCGCCGCCCGTTTTCCGGAGGCGCGCCTGCATGGGTTCAGCTTTTTTTGATCTTGAAGATCGCCCTCAAAATACCGGACAGGCACTTCGGGCTTTTCCATACCACAACTTGCATCTCGGCACCTCGCTTTCCCCCGCATTGGGGCGCGGGTGCGGGCGCACCCGAACTCCCCTGCATTACTATATACAAAACAGGGGAAAAATGTTACCCGCGCGGCGGCTCCTTTCGCGAGAGCACCAGATAGATCATGCCCGCGGAAAACCGGAGCGTTGCCGTTTCGGCGGCGAACTCGTTGCTCACGCCGATGGGGAACGCATGTGTGAGCGTATAATCGTGCAGCGGATATTTCAGCCCCTCCAGCGTAACACCAGGCGCCTGCTCCCCGGCGCTGAAAATGGAGAAATACCACCCCGGCCGCGCCTGGATGCGGTGTGTGCCCGGCAAAAGGGCGGTCACCTCATTGTCCGTATCCGCCAGCGTCGCACACACTCCGTTTTTTGCCAAAAATACCAGCGTTTGCAGGTTGGCCAGCGTATGGTCCAGCCGCGCGCCTCCCAAACCGCCCACGATAACGACATCCGTCGCGCCCAGCTCCAGCGCCTTGCGGGCGGCGTAATAGGTATCGGTATCATCCTTTTCCGCCGGGAGGAACACCGTCTTTGCACCGGCCTCCGGACGCGGCGCACTGTCGTAATCGCCCAACAGAAGATCCGGCTCCACACCAACGCGGCAGGCATTTTCATAGCCCGCGTCGGCGGCAATGACATAGTCTGCGTCCGCCCACCAGCCGTGCAGCTCCGGCGCCGCCGGCAGGCCTGCAAAGATCACACATTTCATGCCTGCTTTCTTCCTTTCCATCTGCGTGCTGCACACAGGAAAGGAGCGGCAGATCACATCTGCCACTCCTTGACTTCTTTCGCCTCGTTGTACAGCGTCACATAGCTTTCATAACGCGTTTTGTCGATCTCTCCCGCTTCCAGCGCCGCGCGCACAGCGCAGCCCTTTTCCACGGTGTGAGAACAGCCTGTGAATTTACATTGGCCGAAGTAGCGCTCCACCTCGGGAAACGCAAACTGCAGGTTTTCTTTCGGAATGTACGCGGCCCGCTCCATCTCCAAGCTGGCAAAGCCCGGTGTGTCGGCCACAAGGCCGCCGCAGCTTTCGTAAAGCACCACCTCACGGGTGGTATGGCGGCCGCGGCCCAGCTTCTGGCTGATTTCTCCTGTTTCCAGCTCGTGCCCGGGCAGCAGGGCGCTGAGCAATGTAGATTTGCCCACCCCGGAGTTGCCGCAGAACACGCTCAGCCTGCCGTCAAGCCGGGCGCGCACCGCGTCCAGCCCCTCGCCTGTCCCGGCGTTCACACACAGCACGGGAATATCCGAATGGGCATAACAGGCAGCCAACGGCTGCGCGTCCTGGAGATCTGTTTTTGTAATGACGAGCACAGGCTGTGCCCCCTTATCCACCGCAATGGCGGACAGCTTGTCGATGACCAGCGTACTGGGCACCGGCTGCACCGTGCTCACCACAATGAAAAACTGATCTACATTTGCCACAGGGGGCCGGACGAACACATTTTTACGCGGCAGGATATCCGCGATGACGGGCGCGCCTCCGTCCGTTTCCAGACGGACGATATCTCCCGCCACCGGCGTGATGCGCTTTTTGCGGAAGATTCCTTTCGGCTTGCATTCCACAAGCGAGCCGCCCGTCTTCACATAATAAAACCCGCCGATGCCCTTTACGATATAGTTGTCAAACATCCGCAGCACCTCGCGCCGTTACGGCAGTGTCCCGTCGGACGGTACCGGCGGCGCCGTTGAGCCGGAAGTCACAGGCGGCTGCTCCGAGCCGGAATGCGGCGGCTCCGTTGAGCTGGATGCCGATGTCTCCGAGCTGGAGGACGGCGGCGTTGAACTGGACGGAGGCGTTTCCGAACCGGATGACGGCGGCGGCGAGCTGGAACTCGACGATTCCTCCGAATCGGATTCCGATTCAGGAGGTGCCGGAGGCGGTGCCACCACGGGCGGCGGACCGGATGAAACGGTGACCGTTACCACCGTACCGCGCATCACCATAGCACCCGCGTTCGGAGATTGAGCGATCACCGTGCCTGCCGGAGACGCATCCTCTACCGTAATGACCCGCATTGCCAGGCCGCGCTGTGTCAGGCGGAGGCTCGCCTGCTGTTCCGACGTAGAACCGATGCAGGCAGGGACAGTAACATAAGACACTTCTGTGCTGTCACGGCGGATATACAGCGTCACCGTGGTGCCTGCCTTGACCACACTGCCCGCGGCAGGGTCTGTGCGCACAACGCAGTCCACCGGAACATCCGTGGTCTCTTCGGGCTTGATGAGCAGCGTCAGGTTCAGCGCACGCAGCTTTTCCCGTGCGGTATCTTTGTTCCAGCCCGCAAGTTCCGGAACGGTCACCATTTCAACGCCCTTGCTCACTTTTGCCACAATGCGGGAGCCCTCTTTCACCTGACGCGGCGCACGGGGATTCTGGTCCACGATCTCCCCCACCGGCGCCTCGTCGTCAAATACTTCTTCTTTTTCCAGTACAAAGCCGCTGTAAGCCGCGTCGTCTTTCACGTCTGTCCAGCGCGTACCGATCAGGTTCGGCAGTTCCACATCTTCTTTCACGTCAAACAGGCCGTTTTCGGAAGTGCTGAACATCCAGTAGATCGAAACGGCGGAGCATATCACCACCGCCAGTGTCAAGAGCGAAATATAAAACAGTGCGTAATGCCGTCTCTTCTGTTTGCGTGCCTTTTGATGCGGCACAGCTTTCTGCTCGGCGGCCGGCTGCGCATGATATGCGTCCTCCGGTGCGGCGGAAAGCTCCGGAAGCCCTTCCGGCTCGTCCGGCAGCTCCAACTCTCCACCGGCATCTGCGTCCGCCTTTCCGGCGTCCTCCGCATCCTCCGAAGCGACGGGGACCTGTTCCGCCGGCGCGGCATTCTCTTTGCCTTCGGAAGCCTCCCCGGCCTGTACGTCCGCTCCCTCTTCAATTTCCGGAGTATCCGGCTTTGCAGCTGTTTTCCGCGGCGCTTCTTCTTTCGTTTGCGGCGCAGCGGCCCCACCAGCGTTATCCTGCGCCGCATCGCCGCTGCTTTCTGTTTCCGAAGCACCGCTGGACATGCTCAAAGTCTCCCCGGTCAAAGCATTGTTTTCCGGTGCCGGCACCTGTGTGCTTTTCCCTTTTGCAGTTGCTTCCGTGTGCTCCGGTGTCTCGAGGAAGGGCTGCACGCCGTCCGCCTGCTGGATTTCTTCCTGCGGCGTTTTCTTTCTGGAAGCGGCTGCCGACGCCTGTACGTTTCCGTGTTCCGCGTTTTTTGCCGCTTTGCCTTTCTTTTTTGCCTGCCTTCTTGATGCCACTTGTTCTTTTTCCCCCGCTGATCAATCAATTAAACCGGGAGCGCGCGAAACGCGCTCCCGGCGCCTGAATGCAATAACGGCTCAGTCGCCCTCGCCCGACGGCGCGGACTGGGAAGGGTCCGGCGGTGTGGACGAAGGATCGTCCGGCTTTTTATAGTTGCCTCCAAACGTGCCGAAATCCAGGTCTCCGCTGCCGCCCGGAGCAAAATCAACAGCCTGCTCCGCCGTCGTACCGTCCGGCTTCTGCAGCGTGATCGTGCCCGTGCCCGTCGAAGTGACGGACCATTGATAGCTGGACGCCTGGCCCGCCGTGGGTGACCAGGGCTGTGGGTTGCCGCCGTTCAGCAGCAGCGTATAAGTGCCGCCCTCGTTGGTTTCATCCACAGCGATGTGCACATAGATCGTGCGCTCCTGCGCGCCCTTGGACACAACGATCGATACAGGGTCGTTCCATTTGGCGGGCGTGCCGCTGACCGGGTTTTGGGAGATGACGGCTCCCGCCGGTACGGTGTCGCTGTATTCCTCAGAATAACCGCCCAGCACAAGCTTCGCACTCCGGATCAGGTCCTGTGCCTCGCTCAGAGACGCCACACCCACAAGGTTCGGCACCGTAGTGCTCTTGTCCACCTCTTCCTGGCTGATGTAGACCGTGACGCTGCTGTTTTCCGTGTTCGCCTCCACCTGCGTACCGGAGACCGGGTCCGTGCGCAGGACGACGCCGCTCGCCTGCCCCTTGGGGACCGTTTCAGTCTTAAAAGTAGGCATTAGGCCTTTTTCCTTACAGGCGTTCAGCGCTTCGGCGCGGGACATACCGGAAAGGTCCGGCATCGTGACGATCTCCACGCCTCTGCTGATGGTGAGCGTGATCTTCGCGTTTTCCTTCACGCGCTTAGGGTCGGAAGCCGTCTGCGCACGCGGGTACTGGTCGCATACGACACCAGCCGCGTACTCTGTATTATATTCCTCTTCCGTCTGAAAAATGAATTTTGAATCCGGATATTTTTCCTGGATCTCCGCCTGCGTCAGGCCGATGAAGTTGGGCAGGTCCACATCCATACTCTGGCTGAACATACCGTTGCCCTCATATTTAAAGATGAGGAACACCAGGATCGCCGCGCCAATGAGAAATGCCGCCGCCATTCCCGCAAGAATGGGCAGCGCCAGCCGCTTCTTGGTTTTTGTGCCGCCGCGGGCGGCAGGCCGCGCGCCTGTTCGGGGACGCTGCTGGCCTCCAGACTGTTTCGTAGCCGTTTTGTTCACCACTTTGTCGATGTACCGTGTGGGCGCTGTGTCCGTAAGGTACTGGTATTCAAACTTCACACTGGGGTTGCGCTTGAACTCGTCGATGTCCGCCAGCATGGCCTGAGCGGAAGGATAACGTTCCCTCGGTTCCTTGGCCATGGCACGCTCGGTGATGGCCGCCAGCGCCTCGGGCACCGCGGGGTTCAGCTCCCGCAGGGGCGTGGCCGTATCCGCGATCTGTTTAATGGCCACGGACACCGGACTGTCGGATTCAAACGGCAGCTTTCCCGAAAGCATCTCGTACATCATCACGCCCACGGAATAGATGTCCGCCTTTGCGTCGGTGGTATCGCCCTTCGCCTGTTCAGGACTGATGTAATGCACCGAGCCGATGGCCTTATCGGTCATCGTCTGGTTCTCGCTGCGGGAAAAGCGGGCGATGCCGAAGTCCATCACCTTGATGGTGCTGTCCGCCAGCAGCATGATGTTCTGCGGCTTGATGTCCCGGTGTACGATGCCCTTCTCATGGGCGTGCTGCAGCGCCGCCAGAACCTGTGTGATGAAGTGCAGCGTCTCTTTATACGTCAAAGGCTGGGCGCGGTACTCCATATATTCTTTCAGCGTGATGCCGTCGATATACTCCATCACGATAAATTGGAGCTTGTCCGTCACGCTGACATCGTATACCTTTACGATATTGGGATGATCCAGCACCGAAATCGCCTTGGATTCGTTTTTAAACCGCCGCACAAGATCCTCGTTGCCGCGGCATTCCTCCCGCAGGATCTTCACCGCCACAAGGCGGTTTTCCAAAAGGTCGGTGGCTTTGTAGACGTTGGCCATGCCGCCGGAGCCGATCAGCTCCTCCAGTTGGTAACGGCCGTCCAGTTTTTTCCCGATCAAATTATCCATTGTTCTCCTCCACTGCCTCTACTTGCATCAGCAGGACCGTAATGTTGTCAAGGCCGCCGCCCTCCAGCGCCTTCTGCACCAGCGCGTCCGCCGCCTCATAAAAAGGCGTGCGCGCCAGCGTTTCCTCGATCTGCGGCACAGAAACGCAGTTGCTCAGCCCGTCGCTGCACAGCAGCAGGATGTCCCGGGGGCTCACTTCTTTTTCGCCGAAATCCGCCTCCACATCCCGTCCCACGCCCAAAGCGCGGGTGATGAGGTTCTTGCGCGGATGATTCTGAGCTTCCTCCTCCGTCAGCGCGCCCTGCTCCACCATCTCCTGCACCATGGAATGGTCTTTTGTAAGCTGAAGCAGCTTGTTGTTGCGGAACAGATAAATGCGGGAATCGCCCACATGCACATACTGCGCAAGGCCTCCGCGCACCAGCGCGCATACAACAGTGGTGCCCATGCCGCTGAGCGAAGGCGTGCCCCGCGCCTTTTCATAGACGCTGCGGTTGGCCTGCTCCACGGCGCTTTCCAGCAGTGCGCGTCCGGCCTGCGGGGTGTGCGCCTCGTCAATACCCGCCTCGATGGCCTGCTGCAGCGCATCCACCGCCATGGTGCTGGCCAAGCGGCCGCCGCGCGCACCGCCCATACCGTCGCACACGGCACCCCAAACAGCGTCGTCCGGGCGGCGCCCCCCCCGGTAGCTGTCCTGGTTTTCGCTGCGCTGGCTGCCGATATCTGTTTTAGCGACAAGCTTCATGCGGTCGTTCCTCCTTTTGCCTCGCGGCGCAGCTGGCCGCAGGCGGCGCTGATGTCGGTGCCCAGGCGGCGACGCACGGTGGCGTTGACGCCCAGCTCCGTCAGGAGCGTTTGAAAACGTTTGACGTTGGCGGCATCCGTAGCGGAATACGGCGAGCCGTCCACGGGATTGATGGGAATAAGGTTCACGTGCGCACCCATGCCCTTGATGAGCTGTGCCAGCCTGCGGGCCGTCTGCGGGCTGTCGTTCACGCCGTTCACCATTGAATACTCAAAGCTGACGCGGCGGCCGGTCTCCTGCTGGTAGTCCCGGCAGGCCCGGATGAGCTGTTCCACGGGATACACATCGTTGACCGGCATCATCGAACTGCGCATTTCATCCGTGGGCGCATGCAGCGAGACCGAAAGCGTCAGGCCAAGATGCCGTTCGGCCAGCTTGTAGATCATCGGCACGAGGCCGCAGGTTGAAAGGCTGATGTTGCGCATGCCGATGTTCACACCATTCGGCGAAGAGATGATGGACAGGAAGTCCATGACATGATCAAAATTATCGAGCGGTTCGCCAATGCCCATGAGCACGATATGGGAAACGCGTTCTCCGGTATCCCGGGCAGCGGCGTATACCTCGTTTGCGATCTCACCCGCCGTGAGGTTGCGCACACGCCCGCCCTGCGTGGAAGCGCAGAAGCGGCAGCCCATGCGGCAGCCCACCTGTGTGGACACGCATACAGTATTGCCATAGGAATAGCGCATCAATACCGTTTCGATGCAATTGCCGTCCGGCAGGCGGAACAGGTATTTCACCGTACCGTCCTTCGATTGCTGGCGGCGCTCAGTCTCCAGCGTCTCGATGAAAAAGCGTTCTTCCAGCGCGGCGAGAAACGCCTTTGGCTGATCCGTCATTTCAGAAAAAGAGCGCGCCTGCTTTTCATGCAGCCATTTGAAAAGCTGTTTTGCGCGAAACGCGGGCTGCCCCATTTCCTTCACCAGTTCCGCAAGCTGCGGCTCGGTATATGAAGAGATTCCTGTCTGGTTCATTTTATCACAATCTTTCCAGAGATGCTATGAAAAAGCCGTCTGTTCCCGTGCGGAACGGGTAAAGTGTAAGAAAATCGTCATCTTTTGTCGTCCCCGGCAAAACACACTCCACACTGCGCGTACGAAACTCCGGATGCTCTTTCAAAAAGGGCCGGACGATACCGGCATTTTCATCCGGATTCAGCGTACAGGTAGAGTAGACGAGCCGCCCGCCCGGCCTCACATAGCGCGCGGCTGTCTCCAGGATCGCCCGCTGCAGCCGTACCAGTCCATCCAGGCCGTCCAGCGTTTTCTGCCGGATATCCGGCTTTTTCGCCAGCACACCAAGGCCGGAGCAGGGTACGTCGCACAGCACTGCGTCCGCGCCCGCAAACGCCTCATTGTAAACGGCGGCATCGTTGTGCAGCACGCGGCCGCAGGCCACGCCCAGCCGTTCCAGCGCGCCGCCGACCAGCGTCAGGCGGTTTTGAGCCGCGTCGCAGGAAACCAGCGTCCCCTTGTTCTCCATGTACTGCGCCAGCGTGGCGCTTTTGCCGCCGGGGGCCGCGCACAGGTCCAGCACGGTATCACCGGGCCTTGGCGACAACGCCGCGCAGGCAAGCTGGGACGCCTCACCCTGCACATGGAACAGGCCTTGCTTGAACAGCTTCAGCGCCGTAACGTCTCCCCTGCATTCCACATACAGGCTGTCCGGGACCGCGCCGCGTCGGGTGGCCATGCCCTGCCGGGCAAATTCCTCCTCCAGCGCCCCGATATCCGTTTGCAGCGTGTTCACGCGCACGCACAGGGGCGGCGGTGTGAAGCTGGCCTTCAAAATATCCTCACACTGGTCCGGGCAGCGCGTCTGCAGCAGCCCGGCGATCTGCGGCGAAACGCTGTACTCCACGCAAAGGCGCTCGGTCTCGTTGGAGTAATGTTCGACGGTGAGGTCGTAAGCGGCGGCGCGGCGCAGCACCGCATTGACAAGCCCCGCAGCGCTGGATTTCCCCATCTGCCGCGTGAGCGTGACGGATTCGCTGATGGCCGCGCGCACAGGCACGCTCTTCAGATAACGCGCCTGATACAGCCCGCTGCGCAGAATGGCGCGCACCGCCGCATCCAGCTTTACCAGAGGCTTTTGCAGGAATTTCTGCAGGATATGGTCCAGCGTCACCATACGCTCTACGGTGCCGTAGAACACGGCGCTGAGAAATGCCCGGTCCCGCGCTGTTCCGGTGAAGCCGTCCAGCGCATGGCGCAATACAAGGTTTGCGTAACCGTCCTGTTCCTGTTTTATCAGCGCGGCCACGGCCGCGCGGCGGGGATTCTCCATAGCTGCTCCTTTGATTCCCTGCCGCAGCCTCAAGCGGCACGTGCGCTGCGCGCATGCCTCTTTCTATATACGGCAAAAGCAGGAAATTTATTGCAATTTGCCGGCTTTGCGGTATGACCGCAAAGCCGCTTACGAACAGGGCATGCCCTGTTCGCCGCGCACGGCGCGGGGTTATTTTGAATGAAAAAGGGGCGTCTACGCGCTAAGAGCCGCGCTTTCAGCGCGGTTGCGCTCCGACACGCACCTGCGGGCGCAGTCGCCACCCCTTTTTCAAGCTTTTTCCCCGGGCATATCTTTTTCTTTCTTGCTTTTATACGGAAAAAGCAGGAAATTTATTGCAATTTGTCACCATTTGTAAACCGGCGGCCGGCGGCCCAGGCGCTGCCTTCCATGGGTCTGCTCCCCTCGGGCACTACTTCCAGAAGCGTCAGCGCGCCGGACGCACAGGCTACCTTCAGCGGTTTTGTGCTCAATATCTCACCCGGCGCGCCCGCGGCTGCATCGTCACACAAAGTGCGCAGCACTTTCACCTTTTTTCCGCCGTACTCAAAATATGCAACGGGCCACGGGTTCAAACCGCGGATGAGGTCGTGCAAACGGCGGGCGGGCGCGTCAAATCCGAAATGCGCCTGTTCTTTTGTAAGGGGCGGCGCCAGCGTGGCCTCGGCGTCATTCTGCGGCCGCGCCTGTGCCGTGCCCGCCGCGATATCCTCCATCGCCGCCAGCAGCGTGCGTGCTCCCTCCTGTGTGATGCGCTCAAACAGCTCGCCGGAGGTCTCGTTCTCGCCAATTTCCACCGGGGAGACCCGCAGGATATCGCCTGTGTCCAGGCCCTCATTTAAATACATAATGGAAACGCCGGTCGTCTTTTCGCCGTTGATAACAGCCCACTGCACGGGCGCAGCGCCCCGGTATCTGGGAAGCAGTGAAACATGCAGATTGATGCAGCCGTATTGGGGGATCGCAAGCACTTCCGGCGGCAGGATGCGGCCATAGGCCACCACCACGATCAGCTCGGGGGCAAGCGCACGGATGTTTTCCGCCTGCGCGGCGTCCCGCAGCGTCCCAGGCTGAAACACGGGGATGCCGTGCGCCATCGCTGTGCGCTTGACAGGCGGGGCCGTCAGCACCTGCTTGCGGCCGACAGGCTTATCCGCCCGCGTATAGACACCACATACCGTATGCCCTGCGTCAAGGATCGCCTCCAGCGCAGCAGCCGCGATATCGGGCGTACCCATAAACAGGATGTTCAATGCTCATTCCTCCGTTGCGCTTTCGTCCTCGTCGTCGTGCTCCTGATCCTCATAGAAGAACTCGGCAAGGTCCATGATGGTAACGCCGTCCAGATGGTTCGTCTCGTGGCAGATGCAGCGCGCCAGCATGTCCTCGCCTGTCAGCGTAAACGGTTTTCCGTGGCGGTCAAACGCGCGCACGGTCACCTTCTGCGGACGGCGGATGGCGGCGTTATGCCCCGGAAACGAAAGGCAGCCCTCATACTGGAGCACCTCGCCCTCCTGCATGATGATCTCCGGATTCACGAATTCCAGGTACTTCGGCTCGTAACCCTCGGGCACCTCTCCGTCCTCAGGCAGGTCACGCTCATCCAGGCTGACGAACACGCGGCGCATCACTCCCACCTGCGGACCCGCCAGGCCGTACCCCTGTGCGTCGGCCAGCGTCTCGATCATGTCGTCCAGCAGCTCCGCCAGACGGTCGTCAAAGTTTGTAACGGGACGGCATTTCTTTTTCAAGATCGGATCGCCGTCCTGTACGATAGTGCGTAAAGCCATAATCAAATCCCTCCAAGATTTTCGTTTGCAGCTGATAATATTTTATGTGTTAAATGTCTGCGTCCGAATGGAAATCCAGATAAACGGACACTTTTCCCGGCCATCCGGCCGCGTTGTACGCCGCCAGCGCCTCCCCCATCAGCGCGCGGAAAGCATTGTCGTTGCGGCACTTGAGCGTGAGCTTGTAGCGGTAATGGTTGTTCACCATGGCAATGTTCATGGGCGCGGGGCCGAGGATACGCAGCGGAATACCGCTGCGCTGCTGTGCAAGACGCTGCACGTCCGCCGCAAAGGCACGGGATGCCGCCAGCACCTCCGGCTCCTTCGCACCGGAAAAGCCCGCCAGACAGATGGTGCAGAACGGTGGGTAAAGGTTCAGCCTGCGGAAGGATATCTCCTCTGCAAAAAAAGATTTATAATCCTGCCGCGCCGCCAGATTCAGAACCGGATGGTTTGGGTCCACCGTCTGGATGAGCGCCCGGCCCGCCTGAGCCGCGCGGCCGCCCCGCCCCACCACCTGGGTCACCAGCGAAAAAACATTTTCGAACGCCTTGTATCCCTGCGCAAACAAAAGCTGGTCGATGCCCAGCACGCCCACCAGCGTCACCTTTTCAAAATCGAGTCCCTTGGCCACCATCTGCGTGCCCAGCATGATATCATATTCGCCCTTTGCGAAGCGGCGCAGCATGGTCTCGTGGGCGTTTTTGCGGGAAGTCGTGTCCAGGTCCATGCGCAGCACCCGCGCCGCGGGAAACATCTGCTCCAATTCCTCCTCCACGCGCTGGGTGCCGAAGCCCGTATACTTCAGCTTGCCGCCGCAGGCAGGGCACACCTCCGGCACCGGACTGACGGATTTGCCGCAATAATGGCACAGCAAACGGCCGTCCGCCTTGTGGTACACCATGGGCACGCTGCAGGCATCGCATTTCACCACCTCACTGCAGGCGGTGCACATGCCCACTGTTTTGTATCCGCGACGGTTCAAAAGAAGGATGGTCTGCTCGCCCCGGGCCAGATTGCGCGAAATTTCATCCGCCAGCGCCCGGCTGACGGACGATGCGTTGCCCGCGGCCAGCTCCTCGCGCATGTCCACCAGCCGCACCTCCGGCAGCGGCATGTGGTTGTAGCGTTCCGACAGCTCCACCAGCGTATACCGGCCCGCCTGCGCGGCATAGTAGCTTTCCGTGGAGGGCGTGGCCGAGGCCAGCAGCAGCAGCGCGCCGTGAGCCGCGGCACGGCGCTTCGCCACATCGTGGGCGGAATAGCGCGGCGCGCTCTCGGAGTGATAGGTATGCTCCTGCTCTTCGTCGATGATAATGACTCCGATGTCCGGCAGGGGCGCAAACACAGCGCTGCGCGTGCCCACCACAATGTCTGCGCCGCCGTTCTGGATCTGCTGCCACTGCAGAAGGCGCTCGGTATTGGAGAGCGCCGAGTGCTGCACGGCCACTCTGTCTCCAAAAAAGGCTTTCAAGCGGTAGATCATCTGCGGCGTAAGCGAAATTTCCGGCACCAGCACCAACGCCTTGCGCCCCGCCGCAACCGCCTTCTCGATGAGCTTTAAAAACACCAGCGTCTTGCCGCTGGAAGTAACGCCGTGCAGAAGCGCGGCCGCGGGCCGGCCCGTATCCATCAGAGCCGCCAGGCGGCTGAAAGCCGCCTGCTGCGCCGGTGAAAGCGCGATCGTCTCCTGCGCGGGGCTGTAATTCTCATACAACGCTACGCTTTTATCCTGAGCGGAAACAACCAGCACGCCTTTTTTCACAAGGCCCGCCAGCACCGCCTTCGTCACGCCCTGCTCTTCCAGCTCCTTCTGTGTTTTGGGGCCGAAAGCCAGCGCGTCCCAGGCAGCCTGCTGCTTTTCGGTACGGCGTCCCTGCCAGGGGGCGTCTGTGCGCCGGTATACCGGCTCGGTATGGCGCACAAGCTGCTTTTGCAGCTGCGGTACAGGGCCGGTATTCACAGCTTTGTACTGCGCTCCGTAGGGAATGATGGCCTTGACCGCCTCGTAATAGGTGCAGAACGTGTGTTCCTTGAGATAATACACCAGACGCAGCAGCTCCTCCGACAGGCGCGCCTGTTCAGGCGCAGCGTCGTACAGTGATTTCAGCCTTTTGCCCGCCGCCTCCGGCGCATCCAGTCCGAGCACCACGCCCATCCTCGCAGCCGCGCCGCGGCCGAACGGGACAAGCACCATGCTGCCCACAAAAACTCTGTCCTGCAGGTGCGCCGGCACACTGTAAGAATACAGCTTATCAAAATGAAAGGTGGCGTTGCTGACCGCCACCTGCACGCATTCGGCCAAGCACTCCACCCTCCCTTTCCGGCTGCCTGTTCCTTTTACATAACGCTAGTCCTGCTGGCGCTGCTTCAAAATACGGTAGATCTCGTCCGCGCATGCGTCCACATCGCGGTTCTCCACCGAAAAATCATACTCTCTGGCATAGGGCAGTTCTTCCTCTGCCCGCTTGAGCCGGCCGGCAATCGCCTCTTCGCTCTCTGTCCCGCGGCCGCGCAGGCGGGCGCGCAGCTCGTCCATACTGGGCGGCATGATGAAAATGAGCGTGCTTTCCGGATAAAGCTTTTTGATATTCGCCGCGCCGACCACCTCAATGACCAGCACAACGGTCGTGCCCCTGTCCAAGCGGGCGTCCACCTCCGACTTGGGTGTGCCGTAATACTTCCCGCAGTAATTCACATATTCCAGCATCTCGCCCCGGTCGATTTTTTCCTCAAACTGCTCATTGGTAAGAAAATAATAATTTTCACCATCCGTCTCACCCGCACGGGGCGCGCGGGTGGTAGCCGAGACGGATATCTCGATTTCCGGATGCTTTTGCATCATCCGGCTGACGACGGTATCCTTGCCCGCGCCCGACGGACCGGAAACCACCAGCAGATAACGCTGCTTATTCATCGTCGTCCAGCTCCGCTTCATCGTCCTCGTCATTCAGGCGGTTCGCCACCGTCTCGGGCTGTACGGCGGAAAGGATCACATGGTCGGAATCCGTGATGATGACCGCACGGGTGCGGCGTCCATAAGTGGCGTCGATGAGCGCCCCCTTGTCCCGCGCCTCCTGCACGATGCGCTTGATGGGCGCGGATTCGGGGCTGACAATGGCGATGAGCCTGTTGGCACTGACCATGTTGCCAAAGCCGATGTTGATGAGCTTCATTTCTGGTTCCTCCTATAACAGTATAGGCAGAGCGCAGGCTGAGCAGTCCCCCCAAAAAAGAGAACACCCGTGAAAGACTTCCAAAGCCGCCCGCGTACATGCCGTGTTTTTCAGCGTGTCATTCGATGTTCTGGATCTGCTCGCGTATCTTCTCGATCTCCGCTTTCATATCCACCACCATGCGTGTGATCGCAAGCTCCTGCGCCTTGCTTCCGATGGTATTGGTTTCCCGGTTCAGCTCCTGCGTCAGGAAATCCAGCTTGCGGCCCACCGGCTCGTTCTTCTCCAGAATGTCCCGATACTGCCGGATGTGGCTGCGCAGGCGAACCGTCTCCTCGTCCACAGCCGTTTTATCTGCAAAGATGGCGGCTTCCGTCAGAATGCGCGCCTCATCGATGTTCGTGTCCTCCAGCAGCGCTTTCAGCTTGGCGTACAGCTTCTCCGTGTATTTCTGCACGCGCTCGGCGCTCGTCTGCTCGATCTCGCCCACCGCCTGCTCCAGATACACCAGGCGCGAAAGGATATCCGCCCTCAGCTTCTCCCCCTCGGCGGCGCGCATGGCGACGAAATTTTCCACCGCAGCCTCAGTCACGGCCTTCACGTCCGCCCACAACTGCTCCTCGTCCGTCTCTGCCTTGCGTGTGGTGAAGATATCTGAAAAACGCGTCAGCGTGCCCGCTGTGACATCGTTTTCAACACCCAGCGCACTGCTCATCTCGCCGATGGCATCCAGATATCCTTTTGCCAGGTCCAGGTTCACGCTGATGGAAGCCTCCGGCGCATCAACGTTTACCACGGTCAGCGCCAGCTCTGTTTTGCCGCGGGAGATGGTGGCGTTCACCAGCTTTTTCAGCTTGTCGTCCAAAAACGCAAAGCTGCGCGGCATGCGGGAGGTGTACTCAAAATATCGGGAGTTCACGCTTTTGATCTCGACTGTGATATCGCGCCCGCTTCGCTCCTGCTCGGCGCGCCCGTAGCCGGTCATGCTCAGCACCATAAAACAAGCCCTCTTTCCCCATGATAATAGATATATCTATATTACTGCTTTTCGCCATTTTTTGCAAGTTTTCTCGCTGTTTCTCCTCCGTGCTCCGCAACGCCCCGGGCCGTGCGGCGGCAAAAGGTACGAAAACAGCGCCGTCCCCATATGGGAACGGCGCTGTATAAAGCTGTTTACACCGGATGGGATTTGCCTTCAAAATCGACGTGATCACCGTCGACGCCGGCCAGCTTGTTGTTGCGCTTCTCAAAGAACTTGGGCGCGACCTGCGGGAACATGGCGTACGTGAGCACGTCCTCCTCCTGCATGACATACTTGCTGGCTTCCGCCTTCAGCTTCTCGATCTCCGGCTCCAGCAGATCTGCCGGACGGCAGGTGATGGGCTGCTCGTCGCCGAGGATCTGCTTTGTGAACTCGGGGCTGATGGGAGCAGGCGTCTTGCCGTAGTCGCCGTGAACAAGGCCTTTGAACTCCTTCGTTACCATCTTGTAACGCTCGCCCAGAATGACGTTGAACACCGCCTGGGTGCCGACGATCTGGCTCGTCGGGGTAACGAGCGGCGGATAGCCGGAGTCCTTGCGCACGCGGGGAATCTCCTGCAGCACGGCGTCGAGCTGGTCCTCCTTGCCCGCGTCCTTCAGCTGCTTGAGCAGGTTGGACAGCATACCGCCCGGCACCTGATACAGCAGCGTATTGGCGTCCACGCCCAGCATTTTCGGGCTGAGCTGGCCGCTGGCCAGATATTTCTCACGCAGCTTGGCGAAGTGCTCGCGCACCACGTTCAGCTTTTTCAGGTCAAGGCCCGTGTCGTAATCGGTACCCTGAAGCGCAGCCACAAGGCTCTCGGTGGGCATATGGCTTGTGCCCAGCGACAGCGGGCTGATGGCCGTATCAATAATATCCGCGCCCGCCTCAATGCCCTTCAGGATGGACATGGAAGCAAGGCCGGAGGTGTAGTGGCTGTGGATGTCCACGGGGATGGAAACAGTCTCTTTCAAGGACTTCACCAGTTCATAGGTGGAGTACGGCGTCAGCAGGCCGGCCATATCCTTGATGCAGATGCTGTGCGCGCCCATCTCCTCCAGGGTCTTGGCGTACTTGGCGAAATACTCGTTGTTGTGCACGGGGCTCAGCGTATAGCTGATGCAGCCCTGCACATGAGCCTTTTCCTTAATGGCGGCTTTGATGGCCGTTTCCAGATTGCGCGGGTCGTTCAGCGCGTCGAAAATACGCAGGATGTCAATGCCGTTGGCAACGGACTTCTGCACGAAATACTCGACGGCGTCGTCCGCGTAATGGCGGTAGCCCAGCATGTTCTGGCCGCGGAACAGCATCTGCAGCTTGGTGTTCGGCATTTCCTTGCGCAGGATACGCAGGCGGTCCCACGGGTCCTCGTCCAGGAAACGGATGCAGGAGTCAAACGTCGCGCCGCCCCAGCACTCTACGGAGTAATAGCCCACTTCATCCATCGCAGGCAGGATGGGACGCATCTCGTCCATCGTCATGCGCGTAGCGATCAGAGACTGATGCGCGTCGCGCAGGGCGACCTCGGTAATCTTAATCGGTTTTTTTGCCAAAATCGTTCACCTCTCTGTTCAGTTCAGGGAAACGAGCAGATCGCCCACGTTCACAACGTCGCCCTTGCGGCAGTTCACGGAAGCAACCGTGCCGTCCTGCGGCGCAACGATCTCGTTCTCCATCTTCATGGCTTCCAGGATGCACAGCACGTCGCCGGCCTTGACGGAAGCGCCCACAGCGGCCTTCACGTCCAAAATGTTGCCGGGCATCGGAGCCGTAACGGTGACAGCGCCGGTGCTGCCTGCGGCGGCAGGCGCGGCGGGCGCAGCAGCGGGGGCGGCGGCAGGCGCAGGAGCGGCAGCCGGGGCCGGGGCAGCTGCGGGAGCCGGAGTTGCGGCAACAGGCGCGGCAGCGGCGCCGCTGGCGGTCTCTTCCACAGTAACGTTATAAGCGGTGCCGTTTACGGTGATATTGAAAGTTTTCATGGGATATCCTCCTGTTTATTATCTTTACTATTTCAATTACAGAGACATGTTGCCGTGTTTCTTCGGCAGACGCTGGGTGCGCTTGGTGGAAAGCATATCCAGCGCGGATACAACGGCGGCGCGCACGCCTGCGGCGGGCACTGCCATATCGGCCAGGCCGGCTTCCACGGCAGCGGCGGCGCTGCACACATCGGCAGCATACCGGGCGGCCAGCTTCGCGGTATCGGCCGCGATGTTGGTGCCGTTCTCCAGCTCATCCTTGTATAGAACGGTAACGGCTGCCTTCGGGTCGAGCGGGGCCACGGTGCAGCCCTCGACAGCGATCGTCAGGTCCGCGTTTGCCAGCGCGGTATACGCAACGCCCACGGCCTTGCCCGTGATGACAGCCACCTTCGCGGTGGTAGCGTCGGCGTAAGTACCTGCCAGACGCGCAGCTTCGCGCAGGCCGCCCGCCATATCATCGGAAGCGCTCTTTACAAAGCCGTCGGTATTTACAAGCGTGACAACCGGAATGCTGAACGCATCGCACAGACGTACAAAACGCGCGGCCTTGGACACGCAATTGCGGCACAGCACATCCTCGGCGCCCTTGGTGGCGACAATGCCCACCACATTGCCCGCCACCGTCGCCAGCGCGGTGTAAACGGTTTTGCCATAGCCCGCATACAGCTCGACTGCGCTGTTTGCGTCCGCGATGCTGGCTGCGGCTTCCACCGGGCAGTATTTCGCCAGGTTCAGCGTGCCCGCAGGAGCGGACGGCTCAAACACGGCGGGGCCGGCCAGATTGTTGGCAGGCAGCAGGCCCACCAGTTCGGCCGCCTTGGCAGCGGCCTCCTCGGCGCTGTCCACGACAATGGCCGCAACGCCCGCCTTGGCGGCAAACTCGGCGCTGCCCGCGCCCTCCAGCTTATCGCCTGCGGCGGCAGAGGTAAACGGAGCCGTCAAAAACAGCTCGCCCTCCTTGCTTACAATGCACACATCGGCAGCGGCAGCGGCCAGAGCGGAGCCCGCACCGCACACGCCGGTGACAACGGCGATCTGAGGCACAACGCCGGAGACCTTTGCCACGGCGGCGGCAACAGCCGCGCTGCCGGAAAGCGCCGCAAGGCCCTCTTCCAGCTTCGCGCCCACGGAGTTATAGAACGTTACGACGGGGTTGCCCGTTTTCGCGGCCATATCCAGAACTTTGACGACCTTCTCGGTGTCTTTTTCGGCCACGGCCGCGCCTGTCTGGCACACGGCGTAAACGGGGGTGCCGTTCGCGCTGCCAAACGCAGCGGTGACAGCGCCATCCGCGTAAAGCGCGCTGTAAGCGCCTTCGTCGAAGAATTTGGCAAGCACATCCTTGCCGGTTGTTGCGATAGCCATTAACAGCCCTCCTGCATTTTAAAAAAATTCCGAAATTAATATCATTATACTATTTTGACAAATCAATAACAAGTGTTTCTGTTATGATTTCCGTAAAATTATTCGCAAGTATGGAAAATACTGCCGTTGGGAACATCGCCCTGCGCTTCCGGGAAGAAAACGTTCTTCCATTCGGCAAGCTTTTCGTCCTCCCCGTTTACCCGGAAGGACGTGGCCCCGACGTTTTCGCCTGCGGCCACACAGGCGCGCACCGCGCCGTCCACAAACATTTTTTCCTCCACGCCGCACTCCAGCACCTGCGTCACCGCGCCGTCCACACGGTACAGCATGTGGCCCAGATATTTGGGACCGTCCATTACGACATATCCCTCCACTTCTCCCTCGAAGCGGCCGTTGTTCAAAAGATCGATCACATCATATTCCCGGATGGGGCGCATTGCGATCATCCTCTGTTCCCTCCCCGTTTTTTTCTTGCCGCCACAGCGCCCTTGGGCGCGCGCGGGCCGTGAGGCCCAGCCGCGGTGCGGCGCGCGGCGTTGGCCGCCGTATTTTTCGCAATGGTGGCCGTGGCCTTTCCGCGGGAGGCGGCCGTGCGCAGCGCCGCCACCTCCTGGCTTGTCAGCTCCCGGTACTGGCCTGGCTGCAGCATGCCCAGCTTTACCGCGCCCAGTGCCGAACGGCGCAACCGGATGACATCCAGGCCCACGGCTTCGCACATACGGCGGATCTGGCGGTTTTTCCCCTCACGGATGGTCATTTCCAGCACTGTCCGCTCCGGTTCGTCTGTCACCACATGGATGGCAGCGGGCAGCGTTTTGCTTCCGTCGTCCAGCACAACGCCGTCCGTCAGCGCAATGATCTGCTCCTCGGTTGCGTGGGGGCGCACCGTCACGCGGTACAGCTTGGACACTCCATGGCTGGGGTGCGTGAGCAGATTGGCAAAATCACCATCATTCGTCAGCAGCAGCAGCCCCTCGCTGTCCTTGTCCAGACGCCCCACCGGGTACACCCGAACGGGCACGTCCGCAATCAGGTCCATTACCGTTTTGCGCCCACGCTCATCGTTCGTGGTGGTGATGTATCCCCGGGGCTTATACATCATATAATAATATTTCTCCGACTTCTTCGGCACATAGACCTTCTGTCCGTCTACAGTGAGCAGGTCTTTCAGCGTGTCCATTTTATCGCCCACTGTGACGGGCCTGCCGTTCAGCTTCACGCGGCCCTCGCGGATGAGCTGTTCTGCGGCCCGGCGTGAGCATATGCCCTGCTCGGCCAGCACTTTCTGGATTCTTACGTCGCGCATGGTCTCTCCTTTTCTTTCCCCTGTCTGATCATTTTCCCGATGCAGCCCGGCCACAAAAAACGGCGGAGCCAGGGCGTGCGCGGGCCGGACAGCATGGCGCGTCCGGCCGCACGGCACGCCCGCGCCGCCGCGTTATTCCGCCGCCGGGGCCGCAGGCCGGGCTTCGCCCTGCGCCTGCTGCTCCTTCTGTTTGTTGTTGAACAGCGCCGTGATCTTATCAACCATGTCCGGCAGCATACCAATGGCGCGGTCTACACTGTTGGAGGTATCGGCAAGCTGCAGCATGCGCACGCTGCCGTCTTTTACCACCAGGAAAGCCACGGGCTGGATGGAAACACCCGCACCGCCGCCGCCGCCGAACAGGTCCTTCGTCGTCTTGCTGGGAAAATCCGCGCCGCCGGAAGCGAACCCGAACGTCACCTTTGAAATGGGCAGCACCAGTGTGCCGTCCGCCATATTGATGGGATTTCCGATGATGGTATTGGAATCCACCATGCTCTTTATTTTTTCCAGGGTCACATCCATCAGGCCCTCAATGGGATGCTGGCTCATGCTGAATACCTCCATTTGTTTTTGATGGCTCCGCAATGATATCAATTGGTTCGGCGCACAGCAGCCGCCTGCCGCAGCCTCTAAAGCACATGTTCATTCTTCAGCTGCACAAGCGCGTAAAGCGCCGCTGTTATCATTATAATCGGTGATGCGCCTATTTTACAAGAGAAATATGGCCCGGCCGTGATCTCTCCGGTAAAATCAGCCAAAATGCGCACCTGCCTGAAGCTCAGGTTGAAAAAATTTTGCAGCGCGGCGGCAGCTCCGCCCACCCATGCCTGCGCTCTGCCATAGGCGACAGCTGTCTGCGCCGCATCGTCCCTGTGTATGGGCAGGATAAAAATAATGCCTGTAAAATGCAGTGCCCGGAACACGCGGCGCATGAATGCACCGGCGGCGGAAAGGATGCCCTGCACCTTTTCAAACGTCATATGAAGCTTCGGCTCCGGCTTAGCCGGCTGCTCCTTCGGGGCACTTTCCGGCCGCGGCAGCGTTTTCTTTTTTTTTCGGTCCGCCTTTTCCTTCATGGGATACAGGCGGAAACTGAAAATGCCCAATAGTTTCAGTCTGGCCGTAAACTCTCCCTGCTTATACTCCACCGCCACAGCCGCCGGAACAATAAGCAGAACCGCAAGCAGCGCCAAAAGCCCCAGGACCACCCAAAGCAGCACCATCAGAAACGTGTGCATCACACATCCCCTTCCGGTGCAAACGCCTGTGCGCCGTCCGCGTCCTCATCGCCGGAATACGCAGCCTCCCCCGCGGCCTCTTCCATTTCCGCATAGTCGTCACCGTGCAGCGGCGGCAGCTCAGCCAGCGAGGCGATGCCGAACGTACGCAGGAATACATCCGTCGTGCGGAAGGACACCGGCCGTCCGGGCAGGTCCAGCCGTCCGGCTTCCTCGATCAGCCCTTTCTGCACCAGCGTCTGCACTGTGGACGAAGAATCCACGCCCCGCACCTGCTCGATAAAGGAGCGGGACACCGGCTGATTGTACGCAATAATGGCCAGGACTTCCAGCGCAGCCGGAGAAAGCGGCGTGTTGCGCCGCGTGTCCATGATATCTTTGATATACGGCGCATAAGCCGTTTTGGTGGCAAGCTGCCAGCGGTCCTCCAGCTGGAGCAGCACAAGACCGCGGTCTTCGGCCTCGTAATCGTCCCGCAAGGAAAGAAGAAGGCGCGATACCGCGTCCTCCTCCACCCCCAGCACGCCCGCCAGGCGTTCCGCCGTGACAGGCTCGGCATGAGCGAACAGCATGGCCTCTACCGCGGCCTTGGTTTGTTTCAGATCCATTTTAATCCTCTCCCGCTTCTCTGGCAGTCTTAAGGGGGCGTATGCCGTTACATTTTACGCCCGGTGCGTACGGTGAGCGATTCGTCGTCCGCGATGGCGATGCGTCCGGCGCGCACCAGTTCCAGAACCGCGAGGAACGTAGCCACGGTCTGGCTGCGCCCCCCCTCCTTGACGAACAGCTGGCGAAGCCGCCTGACACGGCCTGTCATCAAGCCGCGCAGCACATGTATGATACGTGAGGTGACGGAAACGAAAGGCGCGGTGGTAAGCGGTTCGAACTGCTCCTGACGGGGCGGCTGCTTCTGACGGCTGCGTCCCTGCAGGGCGTTGTACGCTTCCTCCAGCAGATATACATCGTGACGCAGGCGGTACTCGGTATCCAGCTCGACCTCGGCCGGTTCACGCACCACGGTATATACGCCTTCGGCCATGCTGCGCAGCTGCGCAGCCACCTCCTTACAGGCGCTGTATTCCACCAGCATACCGGTGAGTTCTTCCTTCATGCGCTCGGCTTCTTCGCTCTTGGGCAGCAAAAAATACGACTTCATCTGCACCAGACGGGCGGCCATCTCGATAAATTCGCTTGCACTCTCCATCTGGTAAACAGGCAGGCCGTTCACCATCGAAACGTACTGGTCGATCAGGGCCACAATCTCGATGTCATAAATATTCATTTTGTTTTTGGAGACGAGGTACAGCAGCAGGTCCAGCGGCCCCTCAAAATCTTCCAGCTTAAAAGTAATCGTCTGTTCCATCCGGCAGGGTGATTCTCCTTTTCAAAGCGCTGTTCAAAGCACGGCGCGCAGAATGGCCTCGATAAATCCCGTGGCCGACACCAGCAGGTTCCACACAAAATTTGTGGCAACGCGCAGAGGCGTGTCCAGCCAGCCCAGCATCAAAACCGCGAACAGCCCCACCATGATATACCGTTCATAGCGCATCAGCCCGAAATAGGCCCCGCGCGGCAGGAACACCGTTGCAATGCGTGAGCCGTCCAGGGGCGGCACAGGCATCAGGTTAAACACGGCCAGCGTGATATTCGTCCACACCATCTGGAACAGCACCGCGGATACGAATATCCAGCCCTGCGTGCCGGGTGCGAGGTAGTACACCAGCTTGTAAAAGATCATACACAAAAAGGCCAGCAGCAGATTCGATGCCGGGCCTGCGGCAGCGGAGAGCGCCATATCCCTGCGGGGATGCCGGAAATTCGTTGCCGCCGCGATAGGCACGGGCTTGGCCCAGCCGAAGCCGACAAAGATCATGCAAAGCGCACCCAGAAAATCAAAATGGCGCAGCGGGTTCAGCGACAAACGGCCATAGCGCTTGGCTGTAGGGTCTCCCAGCTTGTCCGACGCCCACGCATGGGCGGATTCATGCACGGGGATCGCGGTGAGCAGCGCGACAGCGCGGGCCACATAGGTGGCAAGCAGGTCCCAATTCACGCGATGTCTCTCCCCTTCCGGCCGCGGCGCACAGCAGGCGCGTTCTGCGGCGTAAACTTTATCCAACGGATATTATATGATACCATTTTTCCGATGGGAACACAAGTACGCAGACGCCGTCTGCATTCCCGGTTCATGGGATATCGCCTTTCCATCGAAAACGAAACATCTTCAGACCGTCCCTTGCAGCGAAGAACGGCGGGCGGTATACCTATTTTACGAATTCGCCCGCTCCCGCCAAACCAGGCTTGACCTGACAAAGGAGGAAAAGCAATGTCAAAATGCGCAAAATTCACGCTGTCTTTCAATCTTGATTTCACAAATGAAGAGTGAATCGCGATGTTTCAATTCTACCAAAACGCTTTCCATGCCCGAAAAACCTATGAAGGTACTCCTCCGGATAGCGATGACATCCATATCATGATGGATATTTACGGCGTTGAGAACCTTATCGGGCCCGGTGTAGCGCCCGGCAGCGGGAATTCCATATGCTGCGAGATTCGTTTTACGGATGAAAATGAATTTTGCAGAGCGTACGGCATATTAACACAGGAAAGCAAAAGCCATTCACTGGAAGGGCCGTTTCCCTGGGCGGCTAGATCGGGCCTTGTCGAAGATAAGTTCGGTGTCGGCTGGGCTCTTTATTACAACAAGTGAGTTTGTGCTTTTCCGCGCGCGGCCTTTCATTTTACGAAAACCGGCTGTTTAAAATATCTCTGATTTATTTTTGAAAAAAACTTGCTTTTTGCCGGATTATTTGATATTATATTCTAGCGACTTGAAAAGAGGAGGTGCAGTAAATGGCAAAATGTGATTGCTGTGGGAAAGGCGTGACCTTTGGTATCAAGGTGTCCCACTCGCACAGACGTGCAAACAGAGCTTGGAAGCCCAACGTAAAAAGAGTGAAAGCTGTGGTTGACGGTTCTCCCCGTTATATCCACGCCTGCACCCGCTGCCTGCGTTCGGGTAAAGTTACCCGCGCTGTCTGATAGCGAACAACTGCACCCCGCACACATCCGTGTGCGGGGATTTTTTGTTATACCATGACGCCGCGAAGATGCCTCAACAAAACCGCACCTGCTGTGGTTTTGCATGGTTCAATGTTTTCAAAGCTCTGTGCGCCAGCACAGGGGCGTGTGCCTTGCACACGCGCGGCCGCGCAAGCGGCAGCTTTGAGGTTAT
>Ga0129317_1000293_pt1 | contig 57741 bp, 50 predicted proteins | sample Cm1ome_FD_94430 | JGI IMG/M metagenome (GOLD analysis project Ga0129317, IMG submission 94430) | Eastern black-and-white colobus group fecal microbial communities from Wisconsin, USA - Cm1105 metagenome | ecosystem: Host-associated > Mammals > Digestive system > Large intestine > Fecal | place... | reverse complement strand
GTGACGGATTCGAACACGCGCAAGGAAAATCTGCCTCATTTTTTGCTAATGGCCTGCTAATTTGCAGTTTGAAATATCGCAGCTAATTTCTTGCTAACGATTACTTTGGTTATAAAAGGCTCTGAGAGTTGACTGTATTGCACAACAGGAGATATGGATAATAGCCGCAGTGTGGTCGAAATGCACAGCAGTATATGTGAGGACATCGCAGGCAATTCGGCAAACATATCTCCTAACATCCCGGCAAAAACTGGCCTCATCATAGCACGGCCCGCTCCCTCCTGTCAATGCGGAGGCGTCTAAAAAGCGTTGAACCGTCAAGACTGGTGATTCAACGCTTTTTCAATGCCCGGATGTTATTTTAATTATACTTTTTTAAACGGTGCTCCCATGCCCAAATCAGTGGAACGGGACACCGCAGCCCCCTAAATTATCCCGCGGGAGGAGGAGCAATTTTATGAAGCTGGTGGGAACACAACAACCCATTCACGACGCACGGGGAAAAGCCTCGGGCCGGCTGCGCTATGCCTGTGATCTGACCTACCCCGGAATGGCTCATCTGGCCATGGTATTCAGCGCCATTCCCCACGGCTATGTCACTTCCATCGACGCCTCCGAGGCACTGGCGATGGACGGGGTATACGCCGTTTTACACGCATTCAATACTCCGGAATACCGATTTAACCACTACCGCACCCAGTTCCAGTCCGCCCAGGACCTGCCGCTGGAGGAGTGCGTCTTCCAGCGCTATGTCCGCTTTACAGGGGACCGGGTGGCCGTCGTGGCCGCCAGAGACGAGGAGACGGCCCGCCGGGCCGCCGCCCTGGTGAAGGTGGAGTATGAGAAACTGCCCTGCGCCCTCGACTTCGACCAGGCTCTCTCCGGCATCCACTGCCTGGACGGGAAGTCCCCTATTGAGGACGAGGGCACCATGACCGTGGGCACGCCCCAGCCCGACGAGGCGGAGGGCATCCAGATCACCGTCCACAACGAGCTGAGCCGCCTGCACCACGCCGCCATGGAGACCCACGCCTGCGTGGCAGACTACGACCCGGACGAGGATGAGCTGACCATCCGGAGCCCCAGCCAGGCGGTGTTTGGCATCCGCACCGTGGTGGCCGACATGCTGAGTATGCCCTACAACCGGGTACGGGTGGTCAAGACCACCATGGGCGGCTCCTTCGGCGGCAAGCAGGAGTGGATGCTGGAGCCGGTGTGTGCCGTGGCCGCCAAGATATTAAAGCGGCCGGTCAAGCTGGTCTACGACCGGGCGGAGACCATGCGCTCCACCTACTGCCGCGCCGCCATGCGGGGCGATCTGCGGGGCACATTCCGGAAGGACGGCACCCTCCTGCGTCTGGACCTGGACATTCTTCTGGACGCAGGCGCCTATGTGGGCAACTCCCTGGACTACGTCCGCGCCCCCTTCGGAAAGTTCTTCCGTTGCTACCGCGTCCCCTGCGCCACCCTCCACTCCCGGGTGGTCTCCACCAACACCACCCCCTCCGGAGCCTTCCGCAGCTGGGGCGTGGCCGAATACTATGTGTTCATGGAGCACCTGCTGAACAAGGCCTCTGAGGTCCTGGGCATCGACCCGGTTGAGCTGCGCCTCAAGAACGTGCTCCTCCCCGGCGAGATGGACATCAAGATGGGTCTGCCTGTGGAGGAGGCCCGCACCAGAGAGTGCCTGCTCCAGGGCGCGGCCCACTTCCAGTGGGAGGAGAAGCGGCGTGAGGACGCCCGGTTCAACGCCTCCAGCCACCGGTACAAGCGGGGCACCGCCGTGGCCTGCGCAGGGCACACCAACACCTACTACACCAGGTTCAACGACTTTGCCGGCGTGGAGGCCAGGATGTGCGACGACGGCACCGTTCAGGCCAACGTGAGCATTCACGACCACGGCTGCGGCACCGTCCAGGCCTTTAAGATGATCCTGGCCGAGGAGCTGGAGCTGCCCACCGATCTGATCCGCATGAAGGAGGCCGATACTGCCTGCACCCCCTACGACTACGGCTGCTTCTCCAGCCGCAGCACCTTTGTCGTCGGCCGGGCGGTGCAGGAGTGCGGCAAGAATCTGCGCCGGGAGATATGCAGATCTGCCGCCCAGATGCTCCATGTGCCGGAGGATCAGCTGTACCTCCAGGAGGGCACGGTCCGCTGGCAAAACAACGACCAGGTCTCCCTCACCTATGAGCAGGTCTCCCAGTGGACCATCCTCAACCTGCGCAAGGAGCTGTTTGCCGACTCCCGCTATCACAACATGTCCAATCCCACCGTCACCGGCACCCATTTCGCCCGGGTTGAGGTGGACACCTGGACCGGCCTGACCAAGGTTTTGGATTATCTGGCCGTCCACGACGTGGGCCAGGCCATCAACCCCGCCATGTGCATTGCCCAGACCCAGGGCGCGGTGCAGATGGGCTGCGGCGCGGCCCTGCGGGAGCAGATGACCATCAGCCCCGACGGACGCAGCGTCAACAGCCTGGCCAAGTACCACCTGATGAACGCCCCGGACCTGCCGGACATCCAGGTGGAGCTGATTCAGGACGGTCCTTCCCAGGAAGGCCCCTTCGGCGCCAAGTCCATCGGCGAGGTGGGCATGGCCCCCGTGGCCGCTGCGGTGGCGGGCGCGGTAAACCAGGCGTTGGATGCCGATCTGCAGGTCATCCCCATGGACCCGGACCGGATTGTGGAATACATCACCAAGAGGGGGTATTGAGATGCGTTTGAGCTTTTTTGTCAATGAAGAGCCGGTCACTCTGGACACGGACCCTCAGCGCCGTCTGCTGGACATTCTCCGGGAGGATCTGGGGCTGACCGGCACCAAGGAGGGCTGCTCCGAGGGAGAGTGTGGGGCCTGCACCGTTCTAATGGATGGGCTGGCCGTCCACTCCTGCCTGACCCTGGCCGCCCAGCTTCAGGGCCGCCATGTCACCACCATTGAGGGGCTGGAGAAAAACGGAGAGCTGGATATCCTGCAGCGCTGCTTTGTGGAGGAGATCGCCATTCAGTGCGGTTTCTGCACCACCGGCATGATTATGTCCGCCAAAGCCCTCCTGCTGAAAAACCCGGACCCCTCACCCGAGGAAATCCGCACCGCCCTGTCGGGCAACCTGTGCCGGTGCTCCGGCTACGTACAGATTGTCAACGCCGTGAGCCGGGCCGCCCACGAGATGGGAGGCGCCCAATGACTGCCACCTACATTCCGAAGACACTGGAGGAGCTGGGTGAAAACCTGACCCATCTCACCCCCAACAGCTTGGTGCTGGCAGGCGGAACCGACCTGGTGCTGCATATCCGCGCCAAACATCTCCAGCCCGACGTTCTGCTCTGTCTCAGCGACGTGGAGGCCATGCGGGAGATCACCATCACCCCGGACCATGCGGTCATCGGCGCCATGGCCACCATGCGTCAGGTGGAGGATGCCTGTCAAGGGCTGGAGGACCTCCAGTCCCTGGCCGATGCCGCCGGCGGCGTGGGTTCTCCCCAGATCCGCAACAAGGGCACCATTGGCGGCAACGTGGCCAACGCCTCCGCCGCCGGAGATCTGCCCCCAGTGCTCTGGCTTCTCAATGCCCAGGCGGACATCATGGGTCCCGGGGGCGTGTGTCGGAGCATCCCCGTCCGGGAGCTGCCCGACGGCAGCCAGGGCAACACCCTGGCCGTCGGGGAGGTCGTCGTCCGCTTCACCATCGACCGCGCCTCCCTCCGGGGCTGGCGGTCCGTATTCGTCAAGCTGGGCCACCGCTCCCAGGTCACCATTTCCCGCATCGGCATGTCCATGGCCCTGCTTCAGGATGAAGCCGGCGTCATTCAGGACGCCCGGGTTATCGTGGGGGCCATCAAACCCGTTCCCTTCCGTCTCCCCGCCGCGGAGGACATCCTCCGCGGAAACCTGCCCGACCCCGCGTTGGCCCCCGCGTTGGGGGAGACCTTCAAGGGCAACACCCGCCGCACTTACAAGGAGGCCGCCGCCAAAGGCGTGTTTGAGGACACCCTGCTGCGCTTCCGGCGCTGACCCCCTGCCGTCCCGCAAAACACAGCACCCGGACCTGTTCAGGTCCGGGTGCTGTGTTTTAGGCCAAAGTTCAAACGCCTGCACTACATATGAAACCGCCGCCGGGCCTCCTCCCGCAAGGAGGGCACCCGCCGCACCACCAGCAGGGGGATCACCAGCGCCAGGCAGATGGTGAGCACCACCAGGGACCACCCCGGCGTCCACTCCCCCTGAAAATAACGGTCCACAAAGAACTCCACCCCCACCGGGAATACCCCCGCCGCGCCGATAAGCAGCGTCACACTGGACAGCAGGCTGCGCTGCCGCTGGCGCAGCATAAAGTCCAGAAACAGCACTATGATGCTCAGCACCATAAGGATGGGAAGGGCCAAAAACCAGTACCAGCTCCATCCGTCCACATCCCGGGCAATCATCAGCACATAGACGGCCACGGACAACAGGTTGATCCCCACCTGACAGCGCAGGGGCCTGCCCCGGCGGAGCAGCGGCGGCACAAACCAAATCCACAGCATCACCGCCGCACCGATGACGTACAGCGACCAGACCCGCTGGGCCCGCAGCACCAAATTCAACAGCCCGCAGCACACCGACACCGAGGCCAGCATGGCGGAAATCAAAATCGCCAGCTCCCGTTTGGACGCCGGCGGCACCTCCCTCCGCTCAGTGGGAAAGGGGGTGGGAGACTCCCGGTCCACGGGCTGAACCGGATTGCAGACCGCGGTCTGACACAGGGGACAAAAGGCGGCTGTGGGGTCCAGCTCCACGCCGCAGTTTACGCAGTAGGACATGATCTTCCTCCCAACAAATATAGCTTGTGCCGTGCCGCCCAAAAGGGCTCCAGGCGCTTCAATCCCGGCCGGACCGGTGGGCGGTCCGATTGGACTCCACCTTTACCGGAATTCCTTCCTTCACCAGGTGGGTGAAAAAGCGCCGCTCCGTCTCACTGGACATCCCTGTGCCGGCGAAGGTGACCGCCATAATATTCCCATAGCTGATGGAGGCGCAGTGGGGCGCCGGACGGGTGGCCTGGCCCAGGATCACCTCCACGTGGTGTATGTGGGGGGCCATTTCAACGGGCACGGGAAAGGGCCCCGGATTGGTAAAGGTGGCTGAATATGGGACGACCCCCGTGCACTGGTAAGCCAGGGACATAATGGGGTTTTTTATAAAGATGGGGATCAGCTGCAAAAACCTGTTGGTGGTAAACCGCACGTTTCCCGTAAAAGCCGCCCGCATCTCCTGCCGGTTGAGGTGGAGGCGCATATAGTTGTGGACATAGGATACGATCTCCGGAAAGGTGTAATCCCCCAGGGCGGGATCAATACACAGGCGGAGCGTGGTGATAAAATTCCGCAGGGTGCGGGTGGGAAACCAGGGGCGGAGGTTGATGGGCACGTTCAGGGCCACCGGCCTGGGCCGCCTGGGGGTCCGGGCCTGCTGATTTTCCAGAATACTCTGGAGCAGCACCGCCGCCAAATACTCCGTCAAAGAGGCGTTGTATTTTCTGGCCGCCTCCTTCAGACGGTCCACGGGAAGAAATCCGATTGTCACATTCAAAGTGTAGAAGGGCTCCGGTTCACTGGTGTTGGGGAACGCCTTTTTCTGCCCGCCCCGCCGCAGGACCCGGGGTCCCGCGTAGCGGGCGTAGGCGTCCTCCAGCTCCTCCGCCGTCCAGGGCTCCTCCAGATCCAGCAGGCCTTCCCCCGGGGGGACGGGGTGGCCCAGTTCCCCCAGATAGGCCGCCAGCAGAGTGCGGAAAAAGACCAGGGCCCCCGCCCCGTCAGACAGGGCGTGAAAAACCTCCAGGGAAATCCGCCGCTCATAGTGAAAAAAGCGGACCATCCAGCCGTCCTCCTCCCCAAAGCGCATGGGCTGGCAGGAGTTGGCAATATCCGGCCGCACAAAGGGGCCCGGACGTTGGTTTGGCTCCAGATAGTACCAAAAAGCGCCCCGCCGCAGACACATGCGGAATACGGGAAACCGGGGCAGGGTGCGGTCCACCGCCCGCTGAAGAGCCGCCGGATCCACCTGCTCCGTCATAACGGCGGAAAACCGGTAGACCGGGGAGTAGTTCTCTTTTTGAAGCGCAGAGTACAGCACCCCCGCATTATCCAACCGATACCAACTGGGTTTTTCCCCTCCCAACACGGTCCCTCCCCTCCCTTTTTCATTTTCTTCATTTTATCACAGCCCCCGGAAAACCACAAGGGAGGGGTCCTCCCGGTTCTGCGACTTTCAATGTGGTCGAGTTGGAGTTGACAGGTTGGAGTGGTTAAAGTTGGGCCGACTTTATTAAGGTCTGCAACCGGGCAAGTGGGTGCTTATGATAATTTCAAAATTTTTGTAATTGGTGCAGGATTGCTTTACAATGTGGAGGGCAATCAATTAAAATACACTTAAATACACTTGGGTGCGCATTAGGCGGATAAGGCGTACTCGTGCGATTTAAGTTTGCGGACAAACAGAAAAGTAATAGCTATTGAGTAGAAGGGGGAACTCCGTTTGCAAAAAATTTTTGAAACCAGTCTACTTGCTGGAAACCCAGCTCTACTTATTCCTGCGATAGTTGCACTTGTTCTTTTTCCCATCTTCATACATATACAGAAGGAAAACAAGTGTTCTGTCGCAAAAAAAGTATTGGTCGTTATAGTTGTATTGCTTATCGTGCAGGCGTGGTTTGCTGTTACTCAAAGAATTACCTATAAAAATATTGTAAGTGCTTATCAGTGCGGAGATTATCTTACTATTTCCGGTGAAGTTCGGGATTATATTCTACCGGCAACCGTATTAAACAAGCATGAGCAATTTACTGTAAATGGAATTGAATTTTCATACGGGGGAGGTCAAGGCAAAAATTATTTTGGGTACGATAAAACAGCCTTGGATGGTGGTGCAATTACGCAGAACGGTGTAATGGTTGATATTTGTTATATTACATATGATGGTTTGAATGTGATTGTTCGACTTGATGTTAAATAATAGAAACTCCCCATATATCAGGCTGATTTTTTCGTCTTATTGGTATAATGCGTCTTTGTTAACATTCCCATTTATCGGGGAAATAGTAAAGACGGGTAACGACAGTCAAAGGATGGCGCAAGCTCCTTTGGAGACACTGTTGAGGGTGTTACGGCTTCGCCCGTTCCCGCTCAACGTGAAAGAGGGCCTATCGGCGGCAAGCCGATAGGCCCTCTTTCGTTATCACATTTCTTATTTTATGCCAGCCCATCAGGGCGGTATCCTCGACTTCTAAAAAACAACCACGCTGAAAGTCGCGGAACCGTCCTCCCATAAAACGTCGTTTTCCCGGGACTTTTCCGGGATTACCCGCTTTAATAGACGCAGCGGGCCATGTTTAAAAAAAGAATTGATTTCCTGCAAAGCCGCAGCCCCACCGGACTGCGCGTTGTGCCGCCCCCTTGGACCACTTTCCTTTTTTTCTCCCCTGTGTTATGATGGACAAAACTGATCCGTCCCAATTCCGGCCCCGCCGGCTTTTCCGCCCCGCCCGTTTGCCGTTCAGATGCAGAAAGGAGCCCCCTCACATGAAGAATCTCCCCGACACCCCAGACTCCCCCCGCCAGGCCCGGGATAAGGCCGCCGAGGCGCGCCGGCTCTCCCCCATGCTCCGGGCTCTGAAAGCCATCCACTCCGCCGCCTCCCCCGAGTCCATGGATCCGGAGGACCTGGAGCGTCAGCGGGCGGGCCAGGAGCTGCTGGGCCGGCTAGCCGCCCCCATGCCGGGCATGGAGTGGGCCCCCTTTCAGCTGGGCGGCATGTCCGCCGCCTGGGTCCGCTCCGAACGCCCCCACGACCGCCGCCGCGCCATTCTATACTGCCACGGCGGCGGCTACACCAGCGGAAATCTGGGCTATTCCCGGCCCCTGGCCTCCAAGCTGGCCCAGGCAGCCGGGTGGGACGTGCTCTGCTTTGAGTACCGCCTGGCTCCGGAGCACCCATTTCCCGCGGCGGTGGACGACGCCATGAGCGCCTGGGATTATCTGATGTACCTGGGCTACGGGGCCCGGGATGTAGTCGTCGCCGGGGACTCCGCCGGCGGGAATCTGGCCCTGGTCCTGTGCCACCAGCTGAAGGCGGCGGGCAGACGGCTGCCCGCCCGCCTGGTCCTCCTGTCCCCCTGGACCGACATGACCGCCAGCGGCAAATCCTACACCGAGCGGGCAGACCTGGACCCCACCCTCACCCTGGACTACATCAAGGCGGTGCGGGGGGTATACGCCGGAGAACAGGATCTCACCTCCCCCCTGCTGTCCCCCCTCTTCGGGGACTTCACCGGATTCCCACCCACTTTGATTCAGGTGGGAACCAACGAGATCCTGCTGTCCGACTCCATCCGACTCCGCGACCGGATGCGGACGGCCCGGGTCTCCTGCCAGTTGGAGGTATGGAACGACATGTGGCACGTCTTCCAGATGTACCCCTTCCCCAAGGCCGCCCTGGCTATGGATCACATCGGGCGGTTCCTGTTGGAAGAACAGCTTTCACAAACCCCCTGACAGAGATCACCGCCCGCCGGACAGCATCACCCCAGAACAAAACGGCCGCCCGCAGGCGGCCGTTTTACTTTATCATCAACCTGTCAAAAAACAGCTGAAAGGGCCCGCTCCTTTTCCGGGGCATGGTCATCTCCCTCAGCCCGTCTCTGGCGTCACAGCTCAAAAAGGCGCCTCTCCCAGGCCGCGTCCTCCCGTATGGGGAGTCGGAACATGGCGTCCACAGCGCTCTGGTAGGGGGCCATCTGTTCTGCCTTTCGAATTCCCTTCAGAGGCTTCTCCGCCCCCTGGAACAGCCGGCTTAGATAGGTCCACAGCTCCTTCATGTGAAAAATAGTGCTCCGGGGACTGCCGAAGGCCTCCAAATAGCTGTGTAACAGCTGATCGTGAAAGGCCCGCAGCTCCTCACGCTCCGGAGGCCCTCCGCCCTTGATCTGACGGATCAGGGCTGGGTTTGCCAGCAGCCCCTGGCCAATCATCAGACGATCCGCCTGAGGAAAGCAGCCCTGAATCCGTGCGCAGTCCTCCGCCGTCACCAGGCCGCCGTTGTAGCATACCGGCCCCCGGTACAGCTCCAGAGCCCGTCCGAATTCCTCCAGCCGCACCGGCTCCCGGTAAAAATCCCGGCGGACCCGGGGGTGGATGATGAGCAGGGAGACGGGATATTTTCCGAAAATCTCCAGCAGCCTGGGAAACTCCTCCGGGGACTCCAGACCCAGCCGGGTTTTCAGGGAGATCTTCCCCTCCACCCCGGCAAAGATTTCATCCAGAAAGCGGTCCAGCCCCTCCGGGTCGGCCAGCATCCCCGCCCCCTTCCCCTTGGACACCACGGTGCCCGAGGGACAGCCCAGGTTGAGGTTGACCTCCTCATATCCCATGTCAAAGAGGGCCCGGGCCGCCCAGCAGAAGTCCCCTGAATTTTTGGTCAGCACCTGGGGAACACAGGGGATGCCCCGATTGTACTCCGGAGCGGCGTTGCGCAGCTCTCTGGGCGTAAACACATGGTCCCGGGTCGGGGTGAGAAAGGGCATGTAGTACCGGTCCGCCCCGGGAAAATACCGGTGGTGGGCGGCGCGGTAAATGGCCCCGGTGACCCCCTCCATGGGGGCAAAGTAATACTCCACAGCAGTTTGATTCCTTTCCAGCCGCCGGCCGCGGCCGGCGGCTTTCATTCAGTCCCGGGGCAGCAGGCGGCGCAGGCGGGGGAACAAAGTCTCCGCCAGCCGGTCCAGAACCCGGTCATAGAGGGCGAAGAGCAGATTGCCCGCCAGCAGCAGGGCCCCATTTTCCACCCAGCCCCCCAGGCCAAGGGCGGTCAATCCCATCAGGACCAGCAGGGCAGCATATACCGCCAGGACGGCTCCGTTGAACAGCGCCGCCTTGGCCAGCCGCCGGGGCCACCGGGGCAGGCGGTCCATCCCCGGCTTGACCGCCGGATACCAGCCAAGCAGCCCCACAAACAGGGCGGTCATCTCAAGGTCGGGGACCAGCATGAAGGACAGCAGGCCCGCCGCACCCCAGAAAGCCAGGGCATACCGCAGCCCATACTCCCGGCGGAGAAACAGGGCGATCACCCCCGCCGCCATGGGGCAGGCGTAGGTCAGCACGCCGACGGCGCCGCCCAGGGCCATAAGGACCACCGTAAGGGCGGTCAGCACACCGCACACCGCCATTGGGCGGGAGGCCTGTTTCATCTCCCTCAGCCCCTGCGCTCGTCCACATAGCGGCTGGCGGCCAGACCGGCCACAGCCCCGTCCCCCACGGCGGTGGTCAGCTGGCGCACCGACTTCACCCGGCAGTCTCCGGCGGCAAACACCCCGGGCAGGCTGGCGGCGCAGTCCTCCCCCGCCAGGAAATAGCCCCGGTCGTCGGTCATCACCAGATTGGCGAAGATCTGGTTTCTGGGGTCCTGGCCCACGGCCACGAAGAGGCCGTCCACCGCCAGCTCCCGGATGCGCCCTGTTTTCAGGTCGGCCACCTTCAGCCCGGTCAGGCCCTCCTCATTCCGGAGCAGCTCCTCCACCCGGTGGCTGAGGAGAAGCTCCACATTGTCCCGCTCCCGCAGCTGGCGCACCAGGCGGCTCTCCCCCCGGAACAGGTCCCGGCGGTGGATCACCGACACCCTGGAGCACCGTGCGGACAGGAACAGGGCCTCCTGAAGGGCGGTGTCCCCGCCCCCCACCACCGCCGCCGGACGCCCCTGGTAAAAGGCTCCGTCGCACACGGCGCAGTAGGACACTCCGGCGCCCACCAGGTCATCCTCCCCGGCCAGACCGAGCTTCCGGTGGGTAACCCCGGTGGCCAGCACCACGGCAGTCCCGGTGTACCGGCCCCCGTCGGTGGTCAGCTCCGTCTCTCCGCCCCGGGTGCGCATGGCGGTGACCGCCTCGCCGCGGATATGGACCCCCTGATCCCGGACCTGCCGGGTCAGGGTCTGGGCAAACTGGCTTCCGCTCATACCGGGCAGACCGGGATAGTTGTCCACCAGGGGGGAGAAGTTAATCTGGCCTCCCGGGTTCTCCCCTTCCAGCACCAGCACGTCCTTTCCCGCCCGGGCGGCATACAGCGCCGCGGTCAGCCCCGCCGGGCCGCCGCCCACCACAATTACATCATACATTTCTCACGGCACCTCATCTCATTCAGTATCCAGGCCGTCCTCTCACCCCTCCGGCAGGAACAGCTGGTTTTCTTTTCTTCCCTCACAGCTTTTTTTCATCTTCCGGGCCGCCGCCCACACCATGGGGGCGGAGAGGGCCCTGGCCCTGACGGGACAGACGGCCACACAGCGCATACAGGTGATGCAGGCGTCTCCATCCGTCCGATCCGGGTCATCCGGTGGAATCGCCCCCACAGGACAGCGTTCGGCGCACAGGCCGCACCGGGTGCACGCCTTCCCCGCCCTGGGCTTCAGGGGCAGGCCCCCGTAAGTCCGGTAGGGCCGGTTCCCGGGCAGAACCAGGTCCCCTGCTTTCTCCCCCTTCAGACTGTCCCAAATCCGCCTGCCGAAATCCGTCAGCTCCGCCCGGTCCCTCTCATCCGGCCGCCCGGCGGCAAACTGAGGCATAATGGAGTGCTGGGCCACGGCGGCCACAGCGGCCGCGCACACGAAACCCGCCCCCTCCAGCAGGTCTTTCAGCTCCAGCAGAGTATCGTCATAGGCCCGGTTTCCGTAGACCGCCATGGCCACTGCCCGGGCTCCGTTCCCCTTCATCTCCGCCAGCCTCCGGGCCGCGATTTCAGGCACCCGCCCCCCAAAGGAGGGCACTGCCGCAAGGCAAAGGTCACCCACGTCAAATTCCACCCCGGATGGCTCCGCCGTCCGGGACATCAAATCCATCCGGATCTTCTCCACCGGCCAGGCGGCACTCACCGCCTCCGCCGCCCGGCATGTGCCGCCGGTTGGACTGAACAACGCTTCCACCGCCTTCATGGCCGTCCCCTCCCGCTGAAAAAAGTCAAAGCAGCCCCGCGTCCCGGGGCTGCTTTGATTATACTTCATGGCTGCGGGAAAAGCAATGTCCCCGGCGGCTCACCCCACCTGGGCTGCGCAGTTTCCCTGAATAAAACCCCGGATATCACTCAGCCCCACCAGCTTCACCGGCTGGTCCCCGTCCTCGGTCACCAAAGTGGGGGCCTGGCGGACCCTGTAGCGGGCGGCCAGCTCCGGACTCTCCTCGGCCAGCACCTTTCGATAGCCGATGCCCGCTTTCTTCAGCTGTTCCTCCGCTTGGGCACAGTTGGGGCAGGTGCGGGTGGTAAAGAGCAGCATCTCTCCTCCCCCGGCAGGCTGTTCCCCGCGGCTCTCCACCGTCACCTGGCTGCCGGCCATGCCAGCCCGGCGCAGTCTGGAGTGGCCGATGTCGTACACCTTCCGGTCCTTGAACTCCTGGGTCTTGCCGTCGTTCCAGTTTTTCACCGGGCGGTAATAGCCGGTGATCCGGCTGTACACCTCGGCCTCCCGGCCGCAGTGGGGACACAGGTGCTGCTCACCCGCCAGATAGCCGTGGTCGGCGCACACCGAGTAGGTGGGGGACATGGTGTAGTAGGGCAGCTTATAGTTTTCCGCAATCTTCCGCACCAGGGAGGCGGCGGCCTTCCAGTCGGGGAGCTTCTCCCCCAGGAATGCGTGGAACACCGTACCCGAGGTGTACAGAGTCTGCAGCTCATCCTGGACGTCCAGGGCGGAGAAAATATCCTCCGTATAGCCCACAGGCAGGTGGGAGGAATTGGTATAGTAGGGGGTGCCATTCTCGTTGGCCGTGACGATGTCGGGGAACTCCTCCTTGTCATGCTTGGCAAAGCGGTAGGTGGTGGACTCGGCGGGGGTGGCCTCCAGGTTGTACAGGTCGCCGTACTTCTCCTGGTAATCGCTCAGCCGCTCCCGCATGTGGTTGAGGACCTCCTTGGCAAAGTCCTGGGTGGCCTGATGGGTCAGGTCCGCCCCCAGCCACTTGGCGTTCAGCCCCACCTCGTTCATGCCGATCAGGCCGATGGTGGAAAAGTGGTTGGCGAAGGTGCCCAGATACCGCTTGGTGTAGGGGTACAGCCCCGCGTCCAGCAGCTTGGTGATGACGGTGCGCTTGGTCTTTAAGGACCGGGCCGCCACATCCATCAGCCTGTCCAGACGCTGATAGAAGTCGGCCTTGTCCGCCGCCAGGTAAGCGATGCGGGGCAGGTTGACGGTGACCACCCCCACGCTGCCGGTGGACTCGCCGGAGCCGAAAAAGCCGCCGGACTTTTTCCGCAGCTCCCGCAGGTCCAGGCGCAGGCGGCAGCACATGGATCGGACGTCAGAGGGCTCCATGTCCGAGTTGATGTAGTTGGAGAAGTAGGGTGTGCCGTATTTGGCGGTCATCTCAAACAGAAGCTTGTTGTTCTCCGTCTCGCTCCAGTCAAAATCCCGGGTGATGGAGTAGGTGGGAATGGGGTACTGGAAGCCCCGGCCGTTGGCGTCCCCCTCGATCATAATCTGAATGAAGGCCTTGTTCACCATGTCCATCTCTTTTTTGCAGTCGCCGTAGGTGAAGTCCATCTCCTTCCCCCCCACGATGGCGGGCAGGTTTTCCAGGTCCCTGGGCACCGTCCAGTCCAGGGTGATGTTGGAGAAGGGGGCCTGGGTACCCCAGCGGCTGGGGGTGTTCACCCCGTAGACGAAGGACTGGATGCACTGCTTGACTTCCTTCTGGGTCAGGCCGTCCACCTTGACAAACGGGGCCAGATAGGTGTCAAAGGAGGAGAATGCCTGGGCCCCCGCCCACTCGTTCTGCATAATGCCCAGGAAGTTGACCATCTGGTTGCATAAAGTGGACAGGTGGCTGGCGGGGGAGGAGGTGATCTTGCCCGGGATACCGCCCAACCCCTCCTGAATCAGCTGCTTCAAAGACCAGCCGGCACAGTACCCGGTGAGCATGGACAGATCGTGAATATGGATCTCGGCGTTGCGGTGGGCATTGGCCACTTCCTGGTCATAAATCTCGCTGAGCCAGTAGTTGGCAGTAATGGCCCCGGAGTTGGACAGGATCAGCCCGCCCACGGAGTAGGTGACGGTGGAATTTTCCTTCACCCGCCAGTCATTGATCTGGAGGTAGTTGTCCACCAGATCCTTGTAGTTGAGCAGGGCGGAGCCCACGTTGCGCACCTTTTCCCGCTGCTTGCGGTACAGGATATAGGCCTTGGCCACATCGGCATATCCCGCCTCGGACAGCACCTTTTCCACGCTGTCCTGAATATCCTCCACGGCGATGCGCCCATCCCGGATTTTTGGCTCAAAGTCCGCGGTCACCCGCAGGGCAAGCATGTCGATCACGCTGGGGTGGGACTGCTTGTCCAGCGCCTGAAAGGCCTTTGTGATGGCGGCGCTGATTTTTCCAATGGCGAACTCGGCCGCGGTACCGTCCCGCTTGGTTACCTGATACATAAACGATCTCCTCCACATCATCCGTACATACATAAACCGGGGCCGAAGCCCCGGCATTTCGCCGTTCTTATACTATAGCATTCTTTCCCATAATCGTCAATATATAGTCAACTTTTTTCAGCCCTATCACTATATATTGTTTTAATGTCCAAAAAAAGGGGGACATTTCCGTCACCCTGACCAACGGGGGATCCCGGAGCGCCCCCCTCTCCCGTCTAATCCCCCCGCAGCTCCGCTGCAGGGATCCAGGCGCGGAGCAGGCGGATAAAAGCATCCAGCTCAAACCTGGAACAGGGGTGCAGACCCGGGCGCAGCACAGTGTCCCGGTCCACAAAGGACTGAAGATAATACCGCCGCGCCCCCGCAAGCCAGGGCCCGATGGCCCGGAAGGACTCCTCATCGTGAAATTCCTTCACCACCGTGGTCCGAAACTCGTAGTCCGCCGCGCCGGACAGAAGGAGGGCCGCGCTCTCCCGGATGGGGCTCAAATCAAGGCCGGGCACCCCCGCGGTCTCCCCGTAGCGCTCCGGGCTGTTTTTAATATCCATGGCCACATAGTCCACCGCGCCCCCCTCCACCAGGCTTCGCAGCCTCTCCGGGTGGGTGCCGTTGGTATCCAGCTTGACCAGAAAACCCAGCTCTTTGATCGCGGACAGCAGAGGCTCCAGGTCCGGGCGGAGCAGAGGCTCTCCTCCGGTGATGCATACCCCGTCCAGCAGCCCCCGGCGTTTGGACAAAAAGGACAGCAGCGCCCGGTCATCCAGGGCGGCGGGGGCGGTTCCCTCCACCAGCTCCCCGTTGTGGCAGAATGGGCACCGAAAATCGCAGCCCTCCAAAAACACGGTGCAGGCCACCCGGCCCGGATAGTCCAGCAGCGTCAGCTTCTGCAGCCCATGGATGTCCAAGCCCGCTACCCCCTCTCTGTATCCGGCCATACCCACCGCGGTTCATTCAGCGGGCAACACTTTTGATGTACAAAGGTATTGTAGCCCGGGACAATCAGACTGTCAATGGCCCCCCGGAAAACAGCGGAACTATATCCCCTTATATTTGCGTCTTGTGGCAATGCCCCCCCGGATATGGCGCTCCGCCTTGTTCTCTTCCAGTACACCCTTTACCTGGAGATAAAGGGTGCGGTTGAACATCGGAAGGCGCTCAGATAAGTCCTTATGTACAGTACTTTTGCTGATTCCAAACCTCTGCGCGGCGGCGCGGACCGTGGCCCGGTTCTCTATGATATAAAGAGCCAGGCGTTCGGCCCGCTCCTCCATGTTTCCCTTCAAAACACAACACTCCCCGCCTCTTATTGGTCCATTCTATGCAGTGGAAAGACAGCATATGACCCCCCTTCCTGTTTGACAGCGGTTCGGTCCCCCGATATAATAGCCCTCACGGGGCATGTCAAAGGCACCGTGTGCGCAGGCACTGGGACAGTTTTCCTGCGGATTTCGTGTCCGGCCCGGCTTGAGGTGGTTTTTGTGATTGGTATGGGCACTGTTGTCAATGTACTGGCCATTGTTGTGGGGGGCTGCATCGGCCTTTTGTTGAAGGGCGGATTGAAAGAAAGCTGCCAGCAGGCCATCATCAAATCTCTTGGCCTGTGCACTATGTTCCTGGGCGTCTCGGGCGCTCTTCCCGGGCTGCTGCGTACAGAAAACGGCCTGCTCACCGGCGTATCCATCCGCGAGACCTTGGGCATGATTCTGGCGCTGGCCCTGGGCACTCTGATCGGCGAGTGGATTGGCTTTGAGGCCGGAATGGAGCGGCTGGGGGCCTGGTTGAAAGAGAGGGCCTCCCACAGCGGGGACAACCTGTTCATCCAGGGCTTCGTCACCACCTCGCTCACCGTATTCATCGGGGCCATGGCCATTGTGGGCTCCATTCAGGACGGACTGTCCGGGGACCCCTCCACCTTATTTACCAAATCCATTCTGGATTTTTTGATTGTAATGATTTTTTCCTCCGCTTATGGCCGCGGGGCGGTGTTCTCCGCTCTCCCTGTGGGTGTGCTCCAGGGGTGCGTCACCCTGTGCGCCGGACTGCTCTCCCCGGTATTCAGCCAGCCCGTTGTGGACAACCTCTCCTTCCTCGGGTCTATCCTCATCTTCTGTGTGGGGGTCAATCTGGCCTTCGGCAGTAAATTTCGGGTGGCAAACATGCTTCCGTCCCTGGTGGTGGGAGCGATCTATACCACGCTGATTTGAGCAAACCGGCGCGTTGGAATCAGCGCGCCGGAATTTTTTCGTGGGGTAACCATCCCGCCGACGTATATAGGGATAGAGAGATACGAGGAGGTGGCGGTCTTGGAGGGTGCAAACTGGCTGGAGCGGCTTCGGGCCGGGGACCATGGGGCCATGGACAGCCTGCTGGCGGAGTATGGGGACATGATGTCCTACATTGTCCGCGGCATTCTGTCCAACCCCCAGGAGGCGGAGGACTGCCTGGCTCAAATTCACGCCAGACTGTGGGAGCGGGCCGCCGCCTATGACGGACAAAGGGCCGGGCTGGCCACCTGGATCACCGCCGTGTGCCGCAACGCCGCCTATGACCGCCTGCGGCTCCTGGAGCGGCGGGCCCGGCGGGAAGACGCACTGGAGGAGGACCGCCCCGACCCCTCCCCCGGCCCTGAGGAGGCCCTGCTCCTTAAGGAGCGGGTCCAGGCACTGAAACAGGCGCTGAACACCCTGAGCCTTTCCGACCAGCGGCTTTTTTACCGCAAGTATTATTACCTCCAGTCCACCGGGCGCATCGCCGCCGAGCTTGGCGTCACGCCCCGGGCCGTGGAGGGCAGGCTGTACCGCATACGCAAAAAGCTTCAAAAGCAGCTGGGAGGTGATGTGCTGTGAAGGCAAATGAATTTGACCGCGCCCTGATGGAGGAGATGGCCCAGCTCCCTCCCGGCCCGGAGGCCATAGACGACTACACCCCCTGGCAGGCCTCCATCCATAAAATTTTGTGGGGCATGGGGCTGACCACCTTCAAATTTGAGTTCTTCTATCTCCAGTATCTGCTCCCCCTGCTGGGGGCTGTCCTGCTCTATCTGGGCTACCGCTCCCTGCGCCGGGATAACAGGTGGTTTCGGCTGTGCTGGATTATATCCGGCTTTCTTCTGATCTGGCATATCCTTTGGGATGTGCTGGCCGCCACCCCTCTTTTGACCGCTGCCGCCGCCCGCCCCGCACTCAACGGGGTCCTTACCGGCCTGTCGGTCTCCGTCAACCTCCTGCTCCTCTTCTCCCTGCGCCAGGGGATCCGGAACGCCTTCTCCGCCGGAGCCGGAGGCCGGCCCAAGGACTGGATGGGCCTGGGCCTTGCGGCCTACCTGCTCTCCCTGGCCGTTGCCCTCTGGTCTGAGCTGGTCCCCCTGACCAAGCCCAGCATGTTCGGCATGACCATCATTCACCAGTGGCTCTGGCTCCACTACGCCCGGGGAATCGCCTTCATTGCTCTGCAGATCTTCCTGCTGGTGTGTATCGCCCGCCAGGGCGGGGCTCTGGCGGGACGGGGCTACAGGATTGCTCCTGTTCCCATACGGGTGCCTGGCCGAATATTTCTGGCCGCTGTCTTCCTGTTCACGGCGGCAGCTGTGTTTGCAGCTTCCTTTTTCTCCTCCCGTCCCCCCATGCCCCCGGCTCAGAGCCTGTCTCAATTACAGCAAAATCAGGATTGGGAGGTCCGGGGCCGTCTGGAGGAATTGGGTATGGCTCCAGAATTGGCCGCATTGCTGGATTCGTCAGAGCTGGCCCGGTGCCGAAAGGCCCTGGCTGTCCTTCCTCTGACCCCATCCAATGAAAGGATTGCGGGACAGGAGGGAGAAGAAATTTGGCTTGAGGGCCGCAACGCCCGATTTACGCTGGATGGGGGCACGGTTAGGCTGACGGTCCATGCGGTCCCCCTGCCCGGACGTCAGATCCGTTATTATCAGTTTTTCCAATGGGAAGTTCCTCCCACGCACTCTTACCAGGAAAGCTTTACCGCCTCTCTCCACTTCTATCCCGGATATGACTTTTCCAGCCGCCTGGCCTGGCAAATCGGCGGTCAAAGCCTCACAGCCCCACTCCCTGTCCACCTGGGCGGCGGACAGACCCCCGAGGAATTGCCCGCCTGGGCCCTGGAATGGTACGGCAATGAGCTGGCCGCTCTGGGACATCTGCAGGATGTGCCATATATCATCTTTTCCATCCCCCGAAACGCGGCTGAAATGCAGGGTTGGCTGGCCTGGACAATGGACCAGTCCCAAGACCTTAACCCGGATGAAACCGAGTTTTTCTATACCGACCCCATTCTGCACCATCAGACGTCCTGGCCCCTGTTTCCCTTCCAGTCCATCTCACATATTGCCTCCACCACCTATAATTCCTTTGGCAAGCCTTTTCCCGGCCTGTTTGCCTCCTTCGAATCCGGCCAGGTAAAAGCCCCCTGGTAATCCCCGCCCCAGCCCCCGGTCTCTGGCACACCCGGGGGCTGGGCATTTTTTACCTTCAGGGTAGAAATGGGACCTAAACTCTGCTACAATGGGAATGAATAACACCGCCGGCTCCCGCCGGCGCTGGAGGGACCGCCTTTGAAAATTATTTCCGCCGCCGCCGTTGCCGCCTGTGTGGCCCGGCTGTGCATCCAGGCCAACACCTGCCTCCCCGCCGACATTACCGCCGCCCTGGACCGGGAGCGGACCGCCGAGCCCTGGCCCCTGGCCCGGGAGACCCTTAACCGCCTGCGGGACAATCTGGAGCTGGCAAAAGAGCAGGACCTGCCCATCTGCCAGGACACGGGGATGGCCTGCGTCTTTGTGGAGCTGGGCCAGGAGGTCCATATTGAGGGCGGCTTTGAGCAGGCGGTCCACGAGGGCGTCCGCCGGGGCTACGGGGAGGGCTATCTCCGCAAGTCCATCGTGGCCGACCCTCTGCGCCGTGTAAACACCGGGGACAACACCCCCGCCGCCATCACGCTGCGTCTGGTCCCCGGGGACAAATGCACCATCACCGTGGCCCCCAAGGGCTTCGGCAGTGAGAACATGAGCCGGCTGGCCATGCTCAAGCCCGCCGACGGGGTGGAGGGGGTAAAACGCTTTGTGGTGGAGACGGTAAAGCTGGCCGGGTCCAACCCCTGCCCCCCCGTTGTACTGGGTGTGGGCATTGGAGGCTCTTTTGACAAGGCGGCCGCCCTGGCCAAGCACGCCCTCCTCCGGCCCATCGACCAACCCAATTCCGACCCCTTCTACGCCGCCCTGGAGGGGGAGCTGCTGGAGGAGATCAACGCCCTGGGCATCGGCCCCCAGGGCTTCGGCGGCAGGACCACCTGTCTGGGCCTGTCCATTGAGACAGCCCCCACCCATGTGGCCGGTCTGCCTGTGGCCGTCAACGTGAGCTGCCATGTGACCCGCCGGGCTTCGGAAACGCTGTAAGGAGGGGATTTTATGCAGCATCGACTTACCACCCCAGTCACCCGGGCCGATCTGGCCCCCCTGCGGGAGGGGGACACCGTCCTCCTGTCCGGTACGGTCTACACCGCCCGGGACGCCGCCCACCAGCGGCTGACGGACCTGCTGGACCGGGGAGAGCCCCTGCCCTTCCCCCTGGAGGGCTCCGCCCTCTACTATGTGGGTCCCACTCCGGAGCGGCCCGGCCAGGTCATCGGCTCCGCCGGCCCCACCACCAGCGGACGGATGGACGCCTACTCCCCCAGGCTGCTGGACCTGGGCCTGGCCATTATGATCGGCAAGGGGGCCCGAAATCAAACCGTGAAGGAGGCGGTGGTCCGAAACGGGTCGGTATACCTGGCCGCCCTGGGGGGCGCCGGAGCCCTGATGGCCGCCGGCGTCCGGTCCCTGGAGGTCATCTGCTGGGAGGACCTGGGCTGCGAGGCGGTGCGCCGCCTGGAGGTCCGGGACTTTCCCCTCACCGTCATCCTGGACGCCCACGGGGGCGACCTGTACCAGACCGGTCCCGCCGCCTACCTGTCGGGACAGCCTGCGGAAAAACGTTCCCATGGAATATGAAAAGGACATAAAACTCCATGGGCTTTCAGCGTGCCATGAAAACAAGTGAACGCTGAGCTTCCATGCAGTTTTTGTACATCATTTTCGGTTGCCCCGCAGAGGCGAGAAAATGGTAGATCATTTATTTTTTGCATAACAGAGAAAGGAGCTTCCGCCATGTTTACCTGCGCCAGCTGCACCATCTCCGCCTGTGAGTCGGGAGAAAAAGACAAGATGCCCAAAAACTGCCCCATGCGGGATCAGCCCTACTTCGACCAGGTGCTGGAGGAGTACCGCAAGCCGGAAAACCACAAATTTTTTGTCACCAGCTCCGCCATTGAGGCCCTGGGCTACTGCCAGTGGCCCCGCCTGCGGGAGGTGGCTGAGTTCGCCCGGCGGATGGGCTATACCCGCTTAGGCCTGGGCTTCTGCGGCGGGCTCCACAAGGAGGCCGCCATTGTGGACCGGGTCCTCCGCAAACAGGGCTTCGAGGTGGTATCCGTTATCTGCAAAACCGGCTCCATCCCCAAGAAGGACGCCGGCGTCACAGAGGAGACCCTGTCCACCCCGGACCACCATGTGGAGTGCACCCCCCTCCAAAGGCAGCTGGTCAACGAGCCCATGTGCAACCCCATCGCTCAGGCCCAGCTGCTGAACAGGGCGGGGACCCAGTTCAACATCTGTCTGGGCCTGTGTGTGGGCCACGACTCCCTGTTTTACAAGTACTGCGACGCCCCGGTTACCACACTGGTGGCCAAGGACCGGGTCACCGGCCACAACCCCGTGGCCGCCATCTACTGCGCCGACACCTATTTCGCCGACCGGAACTCCATTCAGGACGACCAATGACCACCCCGGACCCAGGACACCGCCGAAGGGAACGGCATCCAAAACAAGCCGAAACGGGCGTGGACGGTGTGTTCCGCCCGTAACCGCACACCCCCTTTGATGAATAGATGAACAAACGGCCGCCTGCCGCCAATGTGATCCAGTCAAGCCCGTCCCGTCATTGTACACAATGGCCTGATTGGAGCACGTTGCGCCGACAGCGGTCGTTTTTTGCCCCTTTTTAGGTTGTTTGCCCTCTTTCCCCCTGCGGCTTGACTTTTTCCAGCCTCTGGTCTAAACTATATTTTGTTTCAAATAAGACAGAATTGGGGGAATATTATGGCGCAGTCTCTCACCAGCCGGGATCTGGCCCTTCTGGGCCGCTGCCCCCTGCTGCGGGGCGGGCCGGATGAACTGCTCCGGAGGACGGCGGAGGGCCCAGGCGCAAAACCGGCCGCTTTTTCCGCCGGGCAGACGGTATACAGCCCCCGGAGCTTCCGCCGCTGTTTGGGGATCCTTCTGTCCGGACAGCTGCAGGTGACCAAGGGCGGGCTCACCGTCAGCCTTCTGGAGCCCGGGGAGCTGTTTGGCGCCGCCGCTTTGTACAGTGACGCCCCGGAGTTCGCCACCACCATCACCGCCCGGCGGCCCAGCCGCTGTCTCCTGTTGGAGCAGGCTCTGGTGGACCGTCTGGTGGCGGAAGAGCCCATCGTCCGGGAAAATTACCTGCGCTATCTCACCGGGCGCGTCCGGTTTTTAACCGGCCGCCTCCAGTCCCTGGCCCAGCCCGGGGCGGAGGGCAAACTGGCCCGGTATCTCCTGGCCAACGGACAGGCGGGCAGCCTCACCTGCCCGGCCTCCAGTCTGGCCCAGCGGCTGGGCATCAGCCGGGCCTCCCTGTACCGGGCCTTTGATGCCCTGGAGCAGAGCGGCCTGATCTCCAGAGAGGGCAAAACCATTCTGATTCCAAGCCTCTCCGCCCTGGAGCACGCGCTGTAGCACCGGGCCGGGCTTTCCCGGCCCGCTCCCCTGACCCTTCCGCTTCAACACGCCGCACACTATTATTTCTCACACAGAAAGGACCATATGACATGAAGAAGAAATTATCTCTTTTCCTGGCCGCGGCCATGGTGGTCTCCGCCCTGGCGGGCTGCGGCCCCAGGAACGCAGGCTCCAGCTCCTCCGCCAGCCACAGCCAGTCCTCCTCCGCCTCCTCCGGCACCTCCTCCTCCGGCGGCCATACCGCTCCCAGATTCATGGCTCTCTCCGGCCCCACCGGCGTGGGGGCCGCCAAGATGATGGCCGATGACGCATATGCCGTGGAACACGGCGGCCAAACCACCGACGGCAAGGGCGTGGCCACCGGCTCCGCTGTGGTGGCCGCGGAAAATAAAGAGGTCACCGACGCCCTGGTTAACGGCTCGGTGGACATCGCCGCCATCGCCACCAACGTGGCCGCCAACCTGGCCGCCAAAACCGACGGGGCCATTCAGGTGCTGGCCGTCAACACCTTGGGCGTCCTCTATATTCTGGAGAAGGGGGACACCGTCCAGTCCATGGCCGACCTGGCGGGCAAGACGGTGTACGCCGCCGGCCAGGGGGCCAACCCCGAGTATATTCTGAACTATCTCCTCACCCAAAACGGCGTGGACCCCGCCAAAGTGGACATCCAGTGGATGACCGCCCAGGAGGTAACCGCCAAAATGGCCTCCTCTGAGCGCGCCATCTGCATGCTCCCCGTCCCAGCCGCCACCGCCCTGATGGTGAAGGACCCCGGCGTACGGGAGGCCCTGTCCCTGTCCGACCAGTGGGATAAGCTGGACCAGGGCCCTCTGCCTATGGGCTGCGTGGTGGCCCGCACCGACTACATCGAGGAAAACCCCCAGGGCGTGGAGAACTTCTTAATGGCATACGAGGCGTCCATCACCTATATGAAGGATGAGGCCAACCAGTCCGAGGCCGCCAAGCTGGTGGCCCAATACGGCATCGCCCCCAGCGAGGCCGTGGCCGTCAAGGCCATCCCCCAGTGCAATCTCACCTTCCTCACCGGCGAGGACATGAAGCTTACTCTGGAGGAGTACTACCAGGTCCTCTTCCAGGCCAATCCCGGCGCCATCGGCGGCGCCATGCCCTACGACTCCTTCTATTATGGCGTGGCGTAAACCTCTGGGCCGCATCCTGTCTGTTCTGCTGCCCCCCGCCTTCTGGCTGGGGGTCTGGCAGCTTGGGGCCTGTCTGGTGGAGCTGAGCGTCCGCGGCCGGGGCAACGAGCTTCTTCTCCCCTACCCGTCCACGGTATGGAACGCCCTCCTCCGCCTGGCGGGGGAGGGTCCGTTCTGGGGCGCGGTGCTGGCCTCCCTGGGCCGGATCCTGGCCGGTATGGCGGCCGGAACGCTGGCGGGCGGGGCACTGGCCGCCCTCACCGCCTTCTCCCGGCTGTGGGACCGGCTCCTCTCCCCGGCCATCCGGGTCATCCGGGCCACCCCCGTGGCCTCCTTCATCCTTCTGGTCCTGCTTTGGACCGACCGGAACGCGGTACCCGCCATCATCTCCGGGCTGATGGTTCTCCCCGTGGTGTGGGCCAATCTGTCCCGGGGCATCCGGGAGACGGACGGTCGTCTGCTGGAGCTGGCCCGGGCCTACCGCTTCTCCCCCTGGAAAACCCTCCGGCTGATCTATCTCCCCTCCCTGCGCCCCTATTTTCTCTCCGCCGTCACCACCGCCATGGGGCTGGCCTGGAAATCCGGGGCGGCGGCCGAAGTGCTGTGCCTTCCCCGGTCGGCCATCGGCACCCAGATCTACAACAGCAAGCTGTATCTGGAGATACCCGACCTGTTCGCCTGGACGGCGGCGGTGGTGGTCCTGTCCCTGCTGCTGGAGCGGGTGCTGCGGCAGCTCCTGAGCTCCGGTGACAGGAGGTGGACCCCATGATCCGTCTGGAACATCTGACCCTGTCCTACGGCTCCAAACCCGTGCTGAAAGACCTCTCCCTCACTCTTCCCGGCTCCGGTATTACCGCTATCCGTGGCCCCTCGGGCTGCGGCAAGACCACTCTGCTCCGGGTGATCGCCGGTCTGGAGGCCCCCCAGAGCGGCCGGGTCACCGGGATCTCCCCCGGAGAAACCGCCTTCTTGTTTCAGGATAACCGCCTGCTGCCCTGGCGGACGGTGGAGCAGCATCTCACCGATGTGCTGCCCAGGGGACGCCATGGCGAGGTCCCCCGCTGGCTGGAGCTGGCGGAACTGACGGGAGAGGAGCACACCTTCCCCGCCGCCCTGTCCGGCGGCATGGGCCGCCGGCTGGCCCTGGCCCGCTGTCTGGCCCTGGGAGGGCGGCTGTACCTGTTGGACGAGCCCTTTGCCGGGGTGGACCCTGACCGGGCCGGGCGTATTCTGGACCGGCTCAAGGCATTGGGCACTCCGGCGCTGCTGGTCAGCCATGAAGAGAGCGTTTTGTCGGGAGCGGACCGGATGATTGATCTGGGCGGTCCGCCGCTGACGGTCCTCTCAGCCGGGCCGGACACCGGACCGCTGTTCCCACGGGAAAAGAAGTGAAGCCGCCCCTTACCTTTGCTCCGCAAGCCGATGGAATGGATAACAAAAAAGGCAGTATGCGCCCCTTTTCAGGGGCGCATACCGCCTTTTTTAAAACGGGCCGGGGGGTTCGCCTCCGTTTGAAACACAGCTTTGCCCGCAAAGCATGGTGCGTCATGGGCCTGCCGGCGTTGCCGCTTCACACGGCGCGGCACTAAACCTTTTTTTCACAAATATAGCGGGGCAACCCTTGGCTATGCGTTCCGTATTCAATCGCTTCCGTCGGACAATGGCTGATACACGCCATACAATGTGTACAGGCGGTTCCCCAGACAGGCCTTCCCTGTTGGATGCGGATATTGTCAAGAGGACACACATTGGCGCATTTGCCGCAGGAAATGCACTCACTGGCTACATAAAATTTCTTGGCATGGACGATGATCGGATAAAAGAGGTCATTTACAATGCCGCTGTTCATGTTATCCTGAAAAGAGACCTCCGTCTGCGGGAACGCATCCCCGTTCTTAATACAGCGGATGGTCTGGTCTATGACCGGCTCTGCCCGCTCAATGATCTGCAGCGCTTCTTCCTTCGTTGGTGTTGCGAACAGCGCAATATAGTTTTCCGGCATCGTAATTCCCATGCACCCCTTATAATTCATCTTCTTTTTGGTGCACAGCTTTTTCAGATATCTGCCTGCGTTTCCGATGCTCCCTCCGCAGGTCATAACGAAATACATATCATGGTTTCCCGTAAAGGCTGTATTCTCGATCCATTTTCGAACGATATGCGGAATCCTCCAGGCGTAAGTAGGAACCACAAATACCCACGGGCGCTGGGCGTGCATCTCTGAAAAATCATTTTTTCTGATTTTTTCAAACAGACTCACGACCTCATCTCCCACCGCTTTCCCTATCCGCTTCGCCGCATACTCACTGTTCCCCGTTCCCGAAAAATATAAAATCATAGACTGCCCCTCCCTTATGATTGGGTGATCTGCTTGACGCTTTCATAAATGCGGTTAATCAAAGCTGCAATTTCTTTCCATTGTGTCTCATCCGCGCTCAAATAATAATAATTTTTTGTTCCAACACGGCGCATGGCTACAATACCAGCTTCTTTTAGTATTTGAAGATGATGAGAAACAGAGGGTCTTGTGAGATGTGTTTTCTCAGCAATTTCTCCCACCCGGATCCCGGACAGATCGCCTTCTAACAGCACAAGCAATATAAGCTGCCTTGTCTCATCTCCAATCGCAGTGAACGCATTTCTGCATTCTCGAAACCCATTTATGATTTGCTTTAAGTTTTCTTCACATTCTCTTTGCACCTCAAAGCCTCCTACATATATCTGACCTCTAATTCTTTATGGGGTGTTGAACGCAGAAATTTTACGTTGGGATAACCAAGCACCAGCGTCATGGCAACTTTTTTCCCCTTGGGAACGCCCATTTCTCTTTTTATTTTTCGTGACGCATTGGCCGCCATTGTAAAAAAACCGCTGTACAAAACACCCAACCCGTTTGCCTCCGCCACAAACTCCATGTTCTGTGCGGCGAGAATACCGTTTGTCTGATCCTCTGCCAATATAACGATGACGGCAGGGGCATTGAAAAAGAAAAAATTGTCGCTGATTCTATTGTTTCTTGCCATCGGACTGAACAGGTCCGCAACGGGCTTAACTGCCCTGAACACCTTAACCGCCATCTTTTCAACCCGGTCTTTTCCGGCGGTAAGCACAACATAAGACACGTCCTGCATATTTTTTGCGGTATGGGTAAGCCTTCCCGCCTCTAAAATCTGTTCCATCACCTTCTTTGGAATTTCTGTCTCTTTGAAGCTGCGTACACTCCTTCGGAACCGGATTGTGTTCAAAATATCATCAGGATCAAGCCGTATATCCCCCGCTTTTTCCATTTGCCCGCTGCCGCACCCCGCCAGTGAAATTGCCTTTTGGGGGCAGACCGCCGAGCATTGTCCGCACATAACGCAGTCATTCATCAGGATTTCCGCCTTGCTGTCATGGATGACAAGATTGTGGGCGACGCATACATTTCCGCACAGGCCGCACCCGACGCATTTGTCTCTATCAACGATTACCCGGCCTTGTTTCATATCTCCAAGTCCTTTCGTTAAAGTTCTTTAACCATTATATCAAACACATACTTTTAAAACAACATCGGTAAAGAAAGACGTTACAATAAACCTTCCATCGCTTGACTGGGCGGCATCAACTGGCCCATCTTTTTTACCCAACCATATCCTTCACAAGGGAGACGGACGGGACGCTCCCCCATATCTGCCGGCTGAAACGGCCGGTTCCGGGCATCCTCATCTCCTTTGGACGCGGCCCTGTAAGGCGTCGCGCCCTTTCAAGCGCCCTATGGGACAAAACGGCGCGCCCCCGGATGGGGGCGCGCCGTTTTGTTTTTTGTTACTCGGCCTCTTCCCAGAGGACCGCGCTCCCCGCCTTCAGACTGGCGGGCACGTCGATCAGCCGCTGGTTCTCCGAGCCGCGAAATCGCAGGGACAGATTCTTCCGTTCCAGTACGAAGGGGCCGTCCACCAGCACGTCCAGCTTCTCCAGCAGGGACCGGCTGTGATCCCCCACCCGTCCGTCCCGCAGGGCCTCGAACAGGTAGCCGGAGTAACACCAGATGTCTTTTTGGGGAAATGCCTCCCGGACCTGGCGGACCAGCTCCAGCACCGCCCCCTGGTTTTGGGGCTCGAAGGGCTCCCCTCCCAGAAGAGACAGGCCGCGGATATAGCTCCTGCTCAGACAGTTCAGAATGGTTCGGATTTCTCCCTCTTCAAAGGGCCGCCCATAGCTGAAATCCCAGGTCTCCTGGTTAAAGCATTCCTTACAGTGGTGGGTGCATCCGGAGACAAAGAGGGAGACCCGCACCCCGGGTCCATTGGCCACGTCAATGGGACGAATATCGGCGTAATTCATAGCAAGCACCGCCTGACACAGCTTCCGCCTGCGGCGGAAAGAATTAAAATCGGTCCGCAGATGGATTCACCCCGCAGCCGCTGGAGGCTTTGCCGCCTTGCGGATACGGCCACCCCTTGCGGGCGGTTCGCCGGAGGGCACCGCTGCCCCTGGCCGCCCTCGCGGGTGAAGGCGGGGGACGTACCAAAAGCGGGGACTCCGGTCCCGCTTTTGTATCCAGGGGGGCATGGTCCCCTCCGGAAGAATCAAAGGTGGAGCACTCTGGATTTGATCTCCTTGGTCTTGCCCACGTTCCAGTAGTTTTCCCCCAAATAGCCGCAGGTGCGCCGGGTGACGTTCATCTTGGTCCGGTCCCTGTTGTGGCAGGAGGGGCACTCCCACTGGTTTTCATCGTTGATGATGATCTCCCCGTCGTAGCCGCACACCTGGCAGTAGTCGCTCTTGGTGTTGAACTCGGCGTACTGGATGTTGTCATAGATAAACCGGACGACCTCTTTCAGTGCCTCCAGATTGTGGCGCATGTTGGGGATCTCCACATAGGAGATGCAGCCGCCGGTGGATATCTTCTGGAACTGGGCCTCAAAGGTGAACTTCTCAAAGGCGTCAATGTTCTCCCGCACGTCCACATGATAGCTGTTTGTATAATAGCCCTTGTCTGTTACGTCCGGTATTGTCCCAAACCGCTCCTTATCAATGCGGGCAAAGCGGTAGCACAGGGACTCGGCAGGGGTGCCGTAGAGGGCGAAGCCGATGTTTGTCTCCTTCTTCCAGTCCTCACAGGCCTTCTGGAGCCGCTTCATCACCTTGACGGCAAACTCGGTGCCCCCGGCCTGGGTGTGGGAACAGCCCTTCACCAGCTTGGTCACCTCGTACAGGCCGATGTAGCCCAGGGAGATGGAGGAGTACCCGCCGTAGAGCAGAGGCTCGATGGGGGCCCCCTTGGGCAGGCGGGCGATGGCCCCGTACTGCCAGTGGATGGGGGAGGAATCGGACTTCACATGCTTCAGGGCCTCGTGGCGGCACATAATGGCCTGGAAGCACAGGTCCAGCCGGTCCTCCAGCAGCGCCCAGAACTTGTCCTCGTCTCCCCGGGCCAGAATTCCGATCTGAGGCAGGTTGAGGGAGACCACCCCCTGGTTGAAGCGGCCCTCAAACTTATAATTTCCCTCCCCGTCCTTCCAGGGAGCCAGGAAGGAGCGGCAGCCCATGGGGGAGAACACATTGCCCTCGTAGTTCTCCCGCATCTTCTTTGCCGAGATGTAGTCGGGGTACATCCGCTTGGCGGAGCACTTCACCGCCAGCTCCGTAATGTAGTCGTACCTGCCGCCCTTCAGACAGTTGTGTTCATCCAGAACATAGACCAGCTTGGGGAATGCGGGGGTGATATAGGCCCCTGCCTCGTTCTTAATGCCCTCCAGCCGCTGGCGGAGGACCTCCTCCACGATCATGGCATTTTCCTCCAGATAGGGGTCGTTCTCCTGGAGATTGAGGAAGAGGGTGACAAAGGGGGACTGGCCGTTGGTGGTCATCAGGGTATTGATCTGATACTGAATGGTCTGGACGCCGGATTTCAGCTCGTCCTTCACCCGGTCGGCCACCAGCCGCTCCAAGGTGGCCTCGTCCACCTGGCCGGCGCACTCATAGGAGATATGCTTTTTAAACTTCTCCTTGCTGCGGCGCAGGTATTTGCCCAGGTGGCGCAGGTCCACGCTCTGGCCCCCGTACTGGTTGGAGGCCACACAGGCAATAATCTGAGTCATTACGGTACAGGCCACCTGAAAGCTCTTGGGGGACTCGATGAGCTTGCCGTTCATCACGGTGCCGTTGTCCAGCATGTCCCCAATGTTGATCAGGCAGCAGTTGAAAATGGGCTGGACAAAATAGTCCGCGTCGTGGAAATGGATGGTCCCCTCGTCGTGGGCCTTGGAGATGTGCTCGGGCAGGAGGATGCGCCGGGTCAAATCCCGGCTCACCTCGCCGGCGATGTAGTCCCGCTGGGTGGCGGCGATCATGGTGTTTTTGTTGGAATTCTCCTCAGCCAGCTCCTGGTTCTCGTTGCGCAGCAGGGACAGAATGGACTCGTCGGTGGTGTTCTGCTTGCGCACCAGGGCCCTGGTATACCGATAGATGATATAGGTTTTGGCCAGATGGAACTTATTCTCCCCCACCAGCCCCTGCTCCACCAAATCCTGGATGTCCTCCACCAGCATCCGGGGGCGCTTCATATCCTCAATATGATCGATGATGGCGTCGATGCGGTCCCGATCCAGCCGCTCCTCCCGGGGCACCTCTGCATTGGCCTTTTCAATGGCCTTGACAATCTTGCTCCTGTCATAATCCACAATGGCGCCATCGCGCTTGATGACCTTCATAGCCAGTCTCCTCTCTTTATGCACACGACATAAGTACACTATTTCACCGGCGGCGGACGCCGGGACGTTTCAGGTTGTGATTATACCATACGGCGCCCCCTTTGTCTACCATATCTTGTGCTGAATAAAATTTAATTTCGCAAAATATACAATATGTATTTTTCTTCACCTCTCTGGCTCAAAAGAGCCCGCTTTCCCCTTCTTTCCAGCCATTTTGGTTGCTCCGGGCCGTAAAGTGTGGTATACTTCTGGTTGTATTTTTCAGTCTTTCCCACAGGAGGTATCCCCTATGTGCGCAAACGTCGCCGTGGCCATGAGCGGCGGGGTGGACAGCTCCGCCGCCGCCTGGCTGCTGAAGGAGGCGGGGCACCAGCTTGCCGGTGTAACCATGAAGCTCTTTGACAACGGGGACGCAGGGGTGGACGGGGAGAGCAGCTGCTGCTCCCTGGACGACGTGGAGGACGCCCGGGCTGTGGCCCGGCATCTGGGCTTTCCCCACTATGTATTTAATTTTTCCCCCTGCTTCCGCGCCCAGGTCATGGACCCCTTTGCCGCCGCCTACGAACGGGGTGAGACCCCCAATCCCTGCATCGACTGCAACAAACATCTCAAATTCGGCGCCCTCCTGCAGCGGGCCCGGGAGCTGGGCCGGGACCAGGTGGCCACCGGCCACTATGTCAGGCTGTCCCTTGACGGGGGCTCCGGCCGCTGGCTGCTGCGCAAGGCCGCCCACCTGGAAAAGGATCAGAGCTACGTCCTCTACTCCCTCAGCCAGGACCAGCTGGCCCACAGCCTCTTCCCCCTGGGGGGGCTGTCCAAGGAGGAGGTCCGGGCGGCGGCCCGGGAACACGGCCTGATCAACGCCCGAAAGCGGGAGAGCCAGGACATCTGCTTTGTCCCGGACGGGGACTACGCCGCCTTTATCCGCCGCCATACGGGACACGCCTACCCCCCGGGCCCCTTTTGGGATGAGTCCGGCTTGGTGCTGGGCACCCATCAGGGTATAGTAAATTATACCGTGGGGCAGCGCCGGGGGCTGGGGATCTCCTCCGGCGGAGGGCGTCTCTATGTCAAGGAGATCCGCGCCGGAGAAAACGCCGTGGTGCTGTCCGGCGGCGACGGCCTGTTCTCCTCCACTCTCACTGCCGGCCGGATCAACTGGATCCCCTTCGATACCCTGAATGCCCCCATGCGGCTCCGGGCCAAAATCCGCTACCGCATGGCAGAGCAGCCCTGTACCGTGGAACAGACCGGCCCGGATACCCTCCATGTGACCTTTGACCGGCCCCAGCGGGCCGTTACGCCCGGCCAGGCCGTGGTCTTTTACGACGGAGATGTGGTGGTCGGGGGCGCAACCATCCAGAAAGGAGCACAAGAAACATGAGCAACAAAAAGAAAAAGCGGCACTCCAATTCCAGCGTCTCCGCCCGCACCCGCTCCCAGGGCGCCACCCTGGCCGATGAGCGGGACCGGGCCAAAAAGCGCATGAACCCACTGGCCCGCAACCTGCTGTTCGGGGATCTGGTCTTCCTGGCCGTATGCCAGCTGCTGTACAGCCAGGGAATGCTGTCCGACCTGCTCTCCGGAGCGGCCACACTGCTGGGCGTGGCCCTTCTGCTGGCCGCCCTGTGGTTCCAGTTCGGCAAAAAAGATATTAAACATTCCGGCGGTTCCGGCTTCTCCGGCGGCTCCGGCCGCTGGCCCGGCCTGTAGCGCCCGCCCAATGGATTCCGGACGTGCAATCCCGCCCGGGTCCATTGGGGCTGAAGAAAACGGCCGCCCGCTGGGCGGCCGTTTTGTGTCAGCCCCATCCCTGCCGGAGAAAAATGGATTGCGGGGGGTTCATCTCCCCCAGCTCCAAAATATTCCCCTTGAAACGCGGATTTTTTTACAGCTTCCCCAGAGACGGGAAAATCCTGCGCCGCACCACGTTTCCCGTCGGGCGGCCAAATCACGCCTGAACAGGCTGCGCAACGGCCCGGCGGATGCCGGCCCGCCCCAGCGCGGCTAATCCCGCCAGCGGGAAACAGGCCGGGATTGCTTGATTTTTTTGCTCAATTGGTATATGATATTGGTCACTGTATCCACCACAAACATGAAGGAGATTTACCTCTCGATGCGAAAAGATATATTACTGCCCGGCCTGGCCGTGGCGGGAGGACTGCTGGGGCTTGGGCTGCGGCGGTGGCAGTGGGCCGCCGGATACAACCCGGAAACCCAATTGTTTCTCCATCACCACCCCTCAAATTTTCTGCTGCCGGCCCTGACGGCGGCCCTGGTCCTGGCATTTCTCCTTCTGCTCCGCACGGCCAGTGGAAAATCTCTGCCCGGAGATTCCGCCGCCGCCTTTCACTGTCCCGCCCCCGGCTATATGACGCTGTCCGCCGCCGCCGCATTTCTCTTTTTGGGCGCGGGCGTGCTTGGGCTGCTGGAGGGGATGGGGCAGCTCGCCCTGTGGCGGGCGGCCCCTGAAACCCATCTGCTCACCTACCCCGGGGCTCTGCTGCTGTGCGCCGTGCTGTGCTTCGCGGCCGGCCCCGCCGTTCTTCTGGTCGCGAAGGGGGGCTATCGGGGGGACCTTTCTCCCTCCTGCTCCCTGCTGGCGGTTTTTCCCCCCCTGGCCGGACTGGCCTGGCTTTTTGCCACTCATCTGGACCACGGCACCGACCCTGTTTTGATGTCCTACGGGTTTTTCCTGTCGGCCATCGCCCTGCTGATGCTGGCCCACTATGACATGGCCGCCTTTTTCCACGGACGTCCCCACCCCCGCCGGACCGTGTTTTGTGCCCTGCTGGGGACTTCTCTGGGTCTGTTTTCCCTGGGGGACGGGCTCACCCCCTTTCAGCTGACGCTCACCGCCGGGTTCATCCTGTCCGCCCTTGCCGGCGCCTATGCCCTGCTGCGCAACTCCTTCGGCCCCCCCTGGCCAAAACGCCAGAGCGGGCAGAGAAGTTCCTCCGAGCCCCAAAGCCCGGAACACCCCGGGGACCAAACGGCCTAGTCCCGGATTTTCAACCACTTTTTACAAATTGACGAGGGAGACTGTATCACAATGGAAGAAAACAAGCGTTTTTATATCACCACGCCCATCTATTACCCCAGCGATAAACTGCACATCGGCCACACCTACTGCACCGTGGCCACCGACGCTATGGCCAGATACAAGCGGCTTCAGGGCTGGGACGTGATGTTCCTCACCGGCACCGACGAGCATGGCCAAAAGATCGAGGACAAGGCCAGGGAGGCCGGGGTCTCCCCCAAGGAGTTTGTGGACGGGATCGTGGAGGGCCCCAAGGGGGTGAAGGACCTTTGGAAGCTGATGAACATCAGCAACGACCGCTTTATCCGCACCACCGACGACTACCACGTCTCCGCCATCCAGAAGATTTTTAAGAAGATGCACGACAACGGGGACATCTACAAGGGCAAGTATGTGGGCAAGTACTGCAAGCCCTGCGAGTCCTTCTGGACGGAGAGCCAGCTGGTGGACGGCAAGTGTCCCGACTGCGGCCGGGACGTCCAGGACGCGGAGGAGGAGGCCTACTTCTTCAAGCTGTCCAAGTACGCCGACCGCATCCAGCATCTGCTGGAGGACACCGACTTTCTGGAGCCCCGCTCCCGTGTCAACGAGATGGTGAACAATTTCATCAAGCCCGGCCTGGAGGATCTGTGCGTCTCCCGCACCTCCTTCACCTGGGGCGTCCCCGTGGACTTTGACCCGGGCCATGTGGTCTATGTGTGGGTGGACGCCCTGTTCAACTACACCACCGCCCTGGGCCTCTGTAATGACACGTATCACGACTACGACAAATTCTGGCCCGCCGACGTCCATTTTGTGGGCAAGGAGATTGTCCGCTTCCACTCCATCATCTGGCCCGCCATGCTTATGAGCATGGACATGCCTCTGCCCAAAAAGGTCTTCGGCCACGGCTGGCTGCTGCTGGACGGCGGCAAGATGTCCAAGTCCAAGGGCAACGTGGTTGACCCCTATATTCTGGCGGAGAAATTCGGAGTGGATGCTCTGCGTTTCTTCCTGCTGCGCACCTTCCCCTTCGGCTCCGACGGCAACTTCTCCAACGAGGCGCTGATCAGCACCATCAATGTGGACCTGGCCAACGACCTGGGCAACCTGCTCAGCCGCACCGTGTCCATGGTGGGAAAATATTTTGACGGCACCCTGCCCGCCGTCCAGACAGAGGACGGGGAAAAGGACGCCGAGCTTGTTTCCCTGGTGTCCGGTCTCCGGGACCGCTACCAGGAGCAGATGGACCACTACGCCTTCCAGAACGCCCTGGCCGAGGTCTTTAAGGTCATCAGCCGGGCCAACAAGTATATTGACGAGAACACCCCCTGGGTGCTGGCCAAGGACATGGAGGCCAACGGCCCCCGGCTGGCCCGGGTGATGTATAACCTGTTGGAGGCCCTGCGGGTGTGCGCCATCCTCCTCACCCCCTTCATCCCCGCCTCCGCCGCCGAGATTTTGAATCAGATCGGCGCCTGTCCCGACTGCCGCGGCTGGGCCTCCGCCGGGGTTTACGGCGCTCTGCGCCGGGATGTCACCGTCCAGCGGGGCGACAACCTGTTCCCCCGCATCGATATGGACAAGGAGTTAACCGCCCTGGAGGAGCTGGCCGTCCAGGCCAAAAAGGCCGCCCTGCCCCCCCTGGAGCTGGAGCCCCAGCTGGAGGAGAAAGTGGACTTCGACACCTTCTGCAAGAGTGATTTCCGGGCGGTGAAGGTAAAGGCCTGCGAAAATGTAAAGAAGAGCGAGAAGCTGCTGAAATTTACTTTGGACGACGGCACCGGCACCGACCGGCAGATCCTATCCGGCATCGCCAAATGGTACAAGCCCGAGGATCTGGTGGGCAAGACCCTGATGGCCATTGTCAACCTGCCCCCCCGGAAGATGATGGGCCAGGCCTCAAACGGCATGCTCATCTCCGCCGTCCACACCGAGCACGGTGAGGAGCGGCTCAACCTGCTGATTCTGGACGATCAGATTCCCGCCGGCGCAAAAATGTGCTGAGAAGCGCGGAGCTGTCGTGAGCAGCGGCATAAGACTCAGAGCGCAGGGCTCAGTCACTGCGTCCCTCGTCCTTTCCCAACCGAACCCGCTCCGCTGGGCTTCGTTTCGGGACCGCCGCGAACATCGCCCCTATCCCGCTTATAAAAATTCCCCCTGATGCAGGAGATCCTGCATCAGGGGGAATTTCACTCTGCGGCGGCGCTTCTTGTCCAAGTGCGAATGTGATTCATCCGCGGGCGGCAAAACGCCGCCCCAATACAATCATGGACGGGGCTTCTTATGTTTTCTCCCGGTGAATCCTGTGCGCTCCTGCGGAGCACCTTCATCCGGGGCCCATGGGCATCACACGGAAGCGGCTCTTGGTCTGCGCGCCTCTCAGCACACCTCCATAATCCAGCCGTGGGGGTCCTCCAGACGGCCCCACTGGATTCCAGTCAGCTGATCGTACAGCTTTTGGGTGACAGGGCCGATCTGGTTTCCGCTGACAATTACCTTCTTATCCCCCTCGGCCAGCTCGCCGATGGGGGAGACAACAGCGGCGGTGCCGGTGCCCCAGGCCTCCTCCAGGCTGCCGTCCTCAGCGGCCTGGAACAGCTCCTCGGCGGAGATGCGGCGCTCCTCCACCTCATAGCCCCAGTCCTTCAGCAGCTGGATGCAGGAGCGGCGGGTGATGCCATCCAGTACAGTCCCGTTCAGGTCGGGGGTCAGAATCTTTCCCTTCACCTTGAACATGACGTTCATTGCGCCCACCTCTTCAATGTACTTGCGGTGGACGCCGTCCAGCCACAGCACCTGGCTGTAGCCGGCCTTTTCCGCCCGGTCGCCGGCCCGGAGGGAGGCGGCGTAGTTGCCGCCGGTCTTGGCCATGCCCATGCCGCCCTTGACGGCACGGACGTCCTGGTTCTCCACATAGATCTTTACGGGGGCCAGTCCCTCGGGGTAGTAAGCGCCCACAGGGCAGACAATGATGATAAACTGAACGTGGTGAGAGGCGTGAACACCCAGGGCCGGGTCCAGGCCGATCATAAAGGGACGGATATACAGAGAGGTCCCTTCCTCACCGGGCACCCAGTCCCGCTCCAGTTTCACCAGCTCGGTGATGCCGGCCATAGCCAGCTCCTCGGGGATCTGGGGAAGACACAGACGCTCGGCGGAAATATTCAGTCTGGCCACGTTATCCTTGGGCCGGAACAGCTGGATGGCGCCGTCGGCGGTGCGGTACGCCTTCAGCCCCTCAAAAATTTCCTCACCATAATGGAGCACCTTGGAGGCCGGATCCATCTGCAGCGGGCCATAGGGGATAATTCGGGGATCATGCCATCCCTGCCCCTCGTCATAGTCCACAATAAACATGTGGTCTGTCATGTTCTTGCCAAACACCAGCGTGGAGGAATCCGGTTTTTCCTTCAGAGTGGCGGCGCGTGTGATTTTAATCTCTTCCATATTGAGTTGCCTCCTAAAAAATAATCCAGATTCTGCCTGGGCCCTGTCCGGAGTACGGCATCATGTCCTGAAAACACTCCGCCACCCTGGGGCATGGTCTTACATTCCACACAAATCCGCCGTTTTCGGCGGGACACCCGGCGCCCCGGACGCCAGTCCCCCTCTCCCAAGTCTCTCTGAGACGAAAGTGCCGTGCGGAATACGGCTTCCCCCGTATTATAACAGTCTTCTTTCCGCGGCGCAACGGGTCAACAGGCCTTTCCCCGGAATTTTTCTCCCTCTTTCCCCCTCTGCCGCCCCGGCTTGCCTCTTGTTTTCCATTAGGTGATCTGATATAATAATTTGTATTTGTTTGGGCTTTTTCAGCCCGCGTGTTCAAAAGGCTGAATTTTGCCCATTAATTCACCTTCTCCTCGGAACCATCCGTGAAAATTTAAGAATACAGAAAGGGGACGTCTCTGTTGAACCGGAAGATCGCGCATCTGTTCCAGCCCAGCTTCCAGCTCTACTTCGTCTGCCTGGTCCTGTTTGCCCTGCTCTCCGCCCTGTACTCCCTTCCCCTGGCCGCAGCCGAGCTGGCCGTTGTCGCCTGCCTGGGCATCTACAACAAAGAGAACAACCGGCGCCGGCGCCGGGACATCAGCAAGTATCTGGAGAGCGTCACCGGCACGGTGGACACCGCCACCAAGGACACCATGACCAATTCCCCCCTGCCCATGATTATTTTCCGCCCGGAGAGCGACGACATCATCTGGACAAACGACCGTTTTCTCCAACTCACGGGAGAGCGGGAGCACCTGTTCGACGCAAAGCTGTCCTCCCTTATCCCCGGTTTTGACACCCGGTGGCTCATGGAGGGCAAAAGCGAGTGTCCCACCGAGGTAACCCACGGGGGGCGGCGTTTTCTGGTCTTTGGCCATCTGGTCCGTACCGGGGGCCGCAGCGGCGGATTTCTGGCAACCACCTACTGGGTGGACGTCACCGAGTTCTGCCAGATCCGGGACCAGTTCCGGGCCACCCGGCCCGTGGCCGCCGTCCTGCTGCTGGACAACTACGAAGAGCTGATGAAGAACCTGACGGAGAATGAGCGCTCCGCCATCATGTCTGAAATCGACTCCCGGCTGGATGCCTGGGTGGCCCACACCGGGGGAATGCTCCGCCGCTACCAGCGGGAGCGGTATCTGTTCGTCTTTGAAGAGCAGCACCTGTCCCAGTTTGTGGAGAAAAAATTTGATATTCTGGACCAGGTCCACCAGGTGGTCAACCCCAGCGGCATCAACGCCTCCCTCTCCATCGGCATCGGCAAGGACGGCGGAAGCTATCAGGAGCTGCTCCAATTCGCCAACCTCTCCATTGACATGGCCCTGTCCCGGGGGGGCGACCAGGCGGTTATCCGGAACAAGTTTACCTTTGAATTCTACGGCGGCCGCTCCAAGGAGACGGAGAAACGCACCAAGGTGAAGAGCCGGGTCATGGCCAATGCCCTGTCCTCCCTCATCTCCGATTCCTCCCAGGTCTTTATTATGGGCCACAGGTCCCCGGACAACGACGCCCTGGGCGCCGCGGCAGGCATCTGCGCCCTGTGCCGGAAGAACGGGATCCCCGTTCACATCATCAAGGACCCCTCCCCGCCCCCTGCCCAGGAGCTGATCGACAAGCTGGCCCAGCTGCCCGAGTATCTGGACTGCTTTCTCTCCGCCCAGGAGTCCCTGCTCATCGCCGACTCACGCTCCCTGGCCGTGGTGGTGGACACCAACCGCCCCGAGCAGGTCCAGGCGGAGGAACTGCTCCAGTCCTGCAACCGGGTGGCGGTCATTGACCACCACCGCCGCGCGGCCACCTACATCGAGGGGGCGGCCCTGAATTACCACGAGCCTTACGCCTCCTCCGCCTCCGAGCTGGTCACCGAGCTGCTGCAGTATATTGTGGAGCCCAACCAGCTGCTGCGGACTGAGGCCGAGGCCCTGCTGGCAGGCATTGTGCTGGACACCAAAAACTTTACCATGCGCACCGGCGGCCGCACCTTTGAGGCGGCGGCCTTCCTCCGCCGCTCCGGCGCCGACACCGGTGAGGTAAAAAAGCTGTACCAAAACGACCTGGCCGGTACCATATCCAAATATTCCATCATCCAAAACGCCCGGATGTACCGGGACGGGATCGCGGTGGCCGTCAGCGAAAAGCCCGTGGGCCGGGTGGTGGCTGCCCAGGCCGCCGACGAGCTATTGAATATCATCGGCATTGACACCTCCTTCGTTCTGGCCCCCGAGGGGGACCGGATCATCCTCTCCGCCCGTTCCATGGGGGACACCAATGTCCAGGTCATTCTGGAGCAGCTGGGCGGAGGCGGCAACGCCGCCGCCGCCGGAGGGCAGGTCACGGGCAAGAGCCTGGAAGAGGTCGCCCGGGAGCTGGCCCAGGCCATCGACCGGTATCTGGACGCGTAAAAATCAACTGCGGACCGGCGAAGGGCCCGCCCCCCAGGCGGGGCCCTCTTGCCGGTGGATGTACGTTTTTCTGCACCTGTCACCCGTTGACAGTGTAATAGTAAATGTAATAGTTATAGTCATTGTCACTGTAACTGTCATTGTGCCGCCTCCCCGCGGCCCAGGAAAGAAAGGATTGAAACAGCATGAAAGTGATTTTACAGCAGGACGTGAAGGGTCAGGGCAAGAAGGGACAGCTGGTGGACGTATCCGACGGCTACGCCCGCAACTTCCTGCTCCCCAAAAAGCTGGCGGTCATCGCCACTGCCGACAACATGAACACCATGAAGCAGCAGGAGAAGGCCCGGAAGGCCCAGGAGGCCGCCGAAAAGGCGGAGGCGGAGGCCACCGCCAAAAAGCTGGAGAGCCTGACGGTGAAAATTGCCGCCAAGGCCGGCGAGGGAGGACGTCTGTTCGGCGCCGTCACCGCCAAGGAGGTATCCGAGGCCCTGGCCGCCCAGCACGGCGTATCCATCGCCAAGACCAAGCTGGTTCTGGACGAGCCCATCAAGTCCTGCGGCGGCTACAAGATCAAGGCCAAGCTGGGCTACGAGGTATCCGGCGTTGTCAACGTGATGGTAACCGAGGAGTAACTGGAAACTCAGCATTAAACATCCGAGCCCGGCGCGCTTGACGCCCGGCTCCTGACGCTTCACTCAACAAAGGGGGTTCGGCCATGGAAGATGAAGAATTGCTCTTAAAGCAGCTGCCTCATTCCGTGGAGGCGGAGCAGGCGGTGCTGGGCTCCATGCTCATCGACCCCCGGTGCGTGCCGGAGGTCATCGACAAGCTGAAGCCCGACGACTTCTATCTCCGGCAGAATAAAGAAATTTATGAAACCATCTACTCCATGTTCAACTACTCCCTCACCATCGATCCGGTGACGGTGCTGGAGAACATGAAGCAGAACGGGTATTACGACGAAAACTTATCCCGGGGCTACATGCTTCAATTGATGGACACCACCCCCACGGCGGCCAATGTCAAAGAGTACATCGATATTCTCAAGGACAAAACCCTGCTGCGCCGGGTGGCCGAAACCGCCGGTGATCTGACCGCCATGATCCAGCAGGGCACCGACACCGGCCAGGACATACTGGAGGCCGCCGAGCAGCGGATTTACGCCATCCGCCAGGGCCGGGCCGCCCGGGGACTGACTCCCATCTCCGACGTGCTTATCGATGTATACGACCGGCTCACCGAGCTGGCCGCCAGCGACAGCGCCATTCCGGGCATGTCCACCGGGCTGCGGGACCTGGACCGGGCCATTTCCGGCCTGAATAAGTCCGACCTCATTCTTCTTGCCGCCCGGCCCGGCATGGGCAAAACCTCCATGGCCCTGAATATCCTGCTGGAGGCGGGAAAAAAGTCGGGCAAGACGGTGGCCTTCTTCTCCCTGGAAATGAGCCGGGAGCAGTTGGCCCTCCGCCTCATCTCCGGGGAGTGCTTCGTGGACAACAAAAAGCTGGTCACGGGCAAGCTCACCGAGGAGGACTGGGAGAAGGTGGCCGTGGCCGCCGACTCCCTCAACCGCTCCAAAATTCTCATTGACGACGATTCCTCTGTCTCCGTGGCGGACATCAACGCCAAGTGCCGGCGGGTGGACAACCTGGGGCTGGTGGTCATCGACTACCTCCAGCTCATGCAGTCCGCCGGGGGCAAGACCCGGTCCGGGGACAACCGGCAGCAGATCGTCTCCGACATCTCCCGCTCCCTGAAAATCATGGCCAAGGAGCTGAACGTGCCGGTGCTGTGCCTGTCCCAGCTGTCCCGCGCCAACGAGTCCCGCACGGACAAGCGGCCCATGCTGTCCGACCTGCGGGAATCGGGCGCCATCGAACAGGACGCGGACATTGTCATGTTCCTCTACCGGGAGGGGTACTACAACAAGGACACGGAAAATCCCAACCTGGCCGAGTGTATTGTGGCAAAAAACCGCCACGGAGAGACCCGCACCGTGGAGCTGCAGTGGCTGCCCGACTTTACCACCTTCAGCGACATTGAGTGGCAGCACAGCGAGTACTGAGTTTAGAACAATCAGCGGCCGGGGATGGGGGCGTACCGGTGCTCCGTCAGTCACGGGCAGGTGCCTCAGGCCCCCCTTGGGAGGCCTTATGCCGCCCCGCCGACTTCTGACGCCCGACGCCTGTCTCCCGACTTTCCAAAGGGGTGCGCCATGCTGGAATCTATGGAACAACTGATCCGGGACCTGGAGCTGATCCCCTCCGGCAGCGTGGTGCTGTGCGCCGTGTCCGGCGGGGCGGACTCCGTCTGCCTGCTCCACGCCCTGTATCATCTGCGGCCCCGGCTGGGCTTTCAGCTGGCCGCCGCTCACTACAACCACCAGCTCCGGGGGGAGGAATCGGACCGGGACGCCGACTTTGTGGCCCAGTTTGTCTCTTTGTGCTGCGGGGCGCAGAGGTTGCCGGACGGCGTCCTTCTCCCCCCGGTCCCCCTGTTTTCCGGTTCCGGAGACGTGGGGAGCCAGGCCAAGCGCCTGGGCACCGGTGTGGAGGAGACGGCCCGACGGATGCGCTACGCCTTTCTCCGCCATGCGGCCCGGGAGTCCGGTGCCCGCCTCATTGCCACCGCCCACACCGCCGATGACAACGGCGAGACCCTTCTGCTTCACCTGGCCCGGGGCTCCGGACTGCGGGGGCTGACGGGAATTCCTCCCCGGCGGGACAGCCTGATCCGCCCCCTTCTGACCACTACCCGGAGTGAGGTGGAGGCCTATCTGTCTTACTACGGCCTGCCTCACCGGGAGGACCGGACGAATTTGGACGACACCTATGCCCGCAACCGCATCCGCCACCAGGTATCACCGGTTTTGGAGGAGCTGTATCCCGGCTTCGCCGCCCGGACGGCGGCCACCGCCGCGCTCCTCCGGGAGGACGAGGCATATCTGTCCGCCCAGGCCGCCCAGATCTCCGGTCAGGCCGTCCCCAGCGGGGACTCCCTCTCCATTCCCGCCGCCCTCATCGGAGAAGCCCCCCCTCCCCTGGCCGCCCGGGCGGTGCGCCAGCTGGTGGGCCGTCTCAACGGCGGGGACCAGGACTGCTCCGCCGCCCATCTGAGGTCGGTGGTCCGTCTGTGCCGGGAACCGGACCCCTCGGGGGAGGTGCATCTCCCCCACGGCCTTTCCGCCCGGCGGGAGTACCAGTCCCTGCTGCTCACCCGTGGTGAGGAGCCTCAGGTCCCGGCGGACACCCCCATGGCCCTGCCCGGGGAGACGACAGCCGGCTCCTGGCTGCTGTCCTGCGCCCCCTCCGTCTACGGCGGCCAGCCCCAGGGCCCCTTTGACTTCTGGCTGTCCTGCCGCCTGGCCCCCTCCCTTACCCTGCGCCCCCGGCGCACCGGCGACCGGCTCCGTCTCCCCGGGCGGGTGGAAAAAACGGTTAAAAAGTGGCTGATCGATGAAAAAATTCCCCGGCTGCGCCGGGACTGCCTGCCCGTGCTGGACTGTGGAGGCCGGACGGCGGCGGTCACCGGACTGGGTCCGGACGAGTCCTTTCTCCCCGACCCGGGCCAGCCGGCCTGGCACATCACTGCCGTCCCCCTGGCCCCCGCCGGCGCCGGCACCGTTCCGACGGGCACGCCCCCGCCACCCGGCTAACCTGTAACCCCCCGTTTGCCCCTCCTGGGGACCGGGTCTGTTTTTCCCATCGCCCACCCAAGTGCTAAATTATTCCAAACATCATCTGGAAAGGAAGAAATCCCCCATGATCGAGAAAGATATCCAAGAGATTCTGTTCAGCGAGGAGCAGCTGAAAACCCGGGTCCAGGAGATTGCCCAAGAGATTCAGCGGGATTACGAGGGCAAGGAGATCATGCTCATCAGCGTCCTGCGCGGCTCCTTTATTTTTATGGCCGACCTGTGCAGATGCCTGGACATGCCCTGCACCCTGGACTTTATGTCCGTCTCCTCCTACGGGAAGGGCACCTCCTCCAGCGGCCAGGTGCAGATCACCAAGGATCTGTCCGAGGACATCTCCGGCCGCCATATCATTGTGGTGGAGGATATTCTGGACAGCGGCAATACACTGAGCTATCTGCTGAAAATTCTGGAGCACCGCCATCCCGCCTCCATTCGTCTGTGCACCCTTCTGGATAAGCCCGAGCGCCGGACAAAGCCGGTGAAGGTCCATTACTCCGGCTTTACCATCCCCGACGCCTTCGTGGTGGGCTACGGCTTGGATTATGCTGAAAAATACCGCAATCTGCCCTACATCGGCATTCTAAAGCCCCATGTTTACGGCGGTTAAGCCGTTTGCCCACCACATGCCGCCCCTGGCGGCCCGTTGGACGGAATTCACTTCCGGCCAACGGTCTCAATCCCCCATGGGTCCCCATCCAAATCAGAGATTTGGATGGGACTGGGCTGCGGCTTGGATTATGCTGAAAAATACCGCAATCTGCCCTGCATCGCCGTTCTAAAGCCCCATACCTGCGGCGGTTAAGCCGTTTGCCCACCACATGCCGCCCCTGGCGGCCCGTTGGACGGAATTCACTTCCGGCCAGCGGTCTCAATCCCCCATGGGTCCCCATCCAAATCAGAGATTTGGATGGGACTGGGCTGCGGCTTGGATTATGCTGAAAAATACCGCAATCTGCCCTGCATCGCCGTTCTAAAGCCCCATATCTGCGGCGGTTAAGCCGTTTGCCCACCACTGCCGCCCCTGGCGGCCCGCGGCGAAGCTCATCAAACGGGCCTGCCGCAGAGGGTCGGAGCAGCAAAGCAAGCAAGCTTTCCCAGCCCCGGCAGAGGCCAGGGCCACAGCCCGCCTCCAGGAGCCCGGGGCTGTTTCCTCCCACAGTTTGTCCGGCGCGTCTGGCGGACCGCGCCCGGTTGAAACCCCGCCGCCGGAAAGGATGTTTCGCCCATGAGACGTATCAGTCCCCGGGATATTACCCTCTACCTTCTGGTCATTCTGATGATGGCCTTTGCCGTCACCACCCTCCAGCAGATGGACCGGGACGACTCCCCCGACTACAGTCAGATCCGCACCTATTTTATTCAGGAGCGGGTGAAGTACTTCTCCCTGAAGGACAATACGCTGACCCTGACGCTGAAGGAGGCGGAGGACAAGACCTCCACCGTCTCCTATCAGCTGGCCAACCTCTATGTGTTCTACTCGGACATGCACGAGCTGATTGACCAGCAGCTGTCCTCCGGGGTTTTGGAGGGCTATGATTATCCCCCCGGACTGGAGGGCTCCTGGTGGTACAACCTTCTGCCTACCCTCCTGGTACTGGCCGCGGTGGGCGTATTTCTCTTCGTCCTCTACCGCCAGCGCGCCGCCGGTATGGGCGGGGGCGGCGGGGCGCCCGGGGCTTCCCGCTTCGGCCATGCCCGCACCCGAACGCTGGCCGACCAGGGGAAGAAGGTCACCTTTGACGACGTGGCAGGGGCAGAGGAGGAGAAGGCGGAGCTGCAGGAAATTGTGGAGTTCCTCCGGGATCCCCAGAAGTTCACCACCCTGGGGGCCCGCATCCCCAAGGGCGTGCTGCTGGTGGGCCCTCCGGGCACCGGCAAAACCCTCATTGCCAAAGCGGTGGCCGGCGAGGCCGGCGTGCATTTCCTGTCCATCTCCGGTTCCGATTTTGTGGAGCTGTACGTGGGCGTGGGCGCCAGCCGGGTCCGGGACCTCTTTGACCAGGCCAAGAAAGAGGCCCCCGCCATTGTTTTCATCGACGAGATTGACGCTGTGGGCCGCCAGCGGGGCGCCGGCCTGGGGGGCGGCCACGACGAGCGGGAGCAGACGCTGAACCAGCTGCTGGTGGAGATGGACGGCTTTGCCTCCAACGAGGGGGTCATTGTGCTGGCCGCCACCAACCGCCAGGACATTTTGGACCCCGCCCTGCTGCGGCCGGGCCGGTTTGACCGGCAGATTTATGTGGGACTGCCCGACATCAAGGGCAGGGAGGAGATTTTGAAGGTCCACGCAAGAAAGAAGCCCCTGGCCGAGGACGTATCCCTCCGGGACGTGGCCCGGGCCACCGTGGGCTTTACCGGCGCCGACCTGGAAAACCTGCTCAATGAGGCGGCCCTCCTGGCCGCCCGGGAGGATAAGCGCTTTATCACCCGCACCGACCTCCACGAGGCCATGCTCAAGGTCATCGCCGGTCCGGAGAAGAAGAGCCGGGTGGTCACCGAGCACGCCCGCAGGCTCACCGCCTACCATGAGGCGGGCCACGCCGTGGTCATACACCAGCTGCCCTCCCAGGACCCGGTCCATCAGATCACCATCGTTCCCCGGGGACCCGCCGGAGGCATGACCATCTCCCTGCCCAACGAGGATAAGGCCTATCTGTCCAAGAAGGAGCTGGAGGAGCGGGTGGCCGTCTGTCTGGGCGGCCGGGTGGCGGAACAGCTGATCCTGGGCGACATCTCCACCGGGGCCTCCAGCGACATTCAAAAGGCCTCCCAGACCGCTCGGGCCATGGTCACCAAATACGGTATGAGCGAGAAGCTGGGCACCATAGCCTATGGCAATGAGAGCGACGAGATCTTCATCGGCCGCTCCATGGCCCAGGCACGCACCTACTCCGAGGAGGTGGCCGGACAGATCGACCAGGAGGTCAAGTCCATTGTGGACCGGGCATACAGCCGGTGTGAGGAGATCCTCACCTCCTTCCACCGGGAGCTGGAGCTCACCGCCCGGTATCTCCTGGACCATGAGACCATGGACGCCCAGGTCTTCGCAAAGGTGTTCACCGACCCCGGCGCGGAGGAATTCGCCCCCTATCAGGAGGCGTAACCCCGGGGCCGTCACATCAGAGGGGCACAGCCCGCCAGAACGGCGGGCTGTGCCCCTTTTTCATGCGCTGAGCCCTCCAAATTTTTCTCTTCCCGCCGCCGTCCTTGCGCCGGCGGGGATTTTGCCTTAAACTGTAAGAAAGCTGTAAGAGTTTCTGCTGCTGCTTTGTAAGAATGATCTGGTATGCTGATTCCAGCGACCGAGGAAGGAGTTGTTTCCATGGCTGACGGGCGGGACGCCATTTTGGTGGTGGATGACGACCGGGAAATTGTGGGGGCCATCGCCGCCGCACTGGAAAAAGAGGGCTACCGCTGTCTGCGGGCCTACGACGGCATGGAGGCCCTGGACCGTGCCCTGGACCCCGGCCTGGGGCTGATTCTGATGGATGTGATGATGCCCCGGATGGACGGTCTGTCCGCCGTCCTCCGCATCCGGGAAAAGCGCAACCTGCCCATCATCCTCCTGTCCGCCAAGAGCGAGGAGAGCGACAAGGTGCTGGGCCTGTCCATGGGGGCGGACGACTATCTGACCAAGCCCTTCGGCATCCAGGAGCTGGTGGCCCGGGTGCGCAGCCAGCTGCGGCGCTATACGCTGCTGGGGGATGTGAACGCCGCCCCCGCCGGGGTGCTGGTCAACGGCCGTCTTACCTATGACCCGGACAGCCGCACCCTCACGGCGGATGGGGAGGCGGTGCGCCTCACCGCCACGGAGACAGGGATCGTGGAGCTGCTCATGCGCAATCCGGGCCGGGTGTTCCCGGCGGAGGAGATCTACCGGCGGGTGTGGGGGGAGGAGGCCTTCTCCTCTGAAAACACGGTGATGGTCCACATCCGCCGCATCCGGGAAAAGATCGAACTGAACCCTCGGGAGCCAGATTATTTGAAGGTGGTGTGGGGTATTGGATACAAAATGGAACGACACGGCTGACGCGGGCGGGATGCCCGTCCTTCCGGCCAGACAGAAGAAAAAACGGGGCACGCTCCGGGCGGCGGCGGCCTTTCTGGCCTTCTTTTTGGGGGTCGGCCTGCTGGTGGAGAGCGGTCTGTTCTTCTGGGCCAACCTGTCCTCCTCCGGGGGACGGCAATGGCTGGAGGACAGCTTTCAGGCGGACTATCAGGACACCCGGGAATTCCGCAGCCGGATGTCCAATTACCTGGAGACGCTGATCACCATGGGGGCGGGAGGCCCGGTGTACGGCGCGTACAGCGGCGGGTATGACGGATACGACCCCGGCTGGGCCACCTCCGACCCCTCCGCCGGGGCCAAGGCCGCCGCCTGGGCCGCCCAGATGGACCTGGATAAAAACGTGCTGTTCTCCGTGCGCGTGGACGGGGCGGTGAAGTACGCCAGCAGTGAGATGCTCTCCCCTCCCGCCCAGCCCGCCGACCTGCCCGAGGGGTACAACTTTCTGCTTCTGTTTGACGGGAAAAAAGTACGGGCTTGGAAGGACGGCCGGGAACTGGATCTGTACGGGGACGGCTATTACACCGAGAACAGCGACTGGTATCTGCCCGGGTACAAAAATTTCACCCTCTCCGAGGAGGCCTCCAAGGTGCAGGTGGCCATGGCCGTGGCGGAAACGCCCCGGCAGTTCATCCAGGGCAGCTATGAATACGGCGGGACGCGGCAGTACAACCAGCTGTACTGGCTGAAGGAGAATCTGGACGGGTTCCGGGCCAACGTCACCGCCCACCTGGTCCGGCTGGGGGCGGGAGCGGCCCTGGCGCTGCTCTATGTCCTGCTCAGACGGGACAAACAGCGGGCGGACCGGGCCCTGGCCCGGGGAACAGGGAAAGTGTGGTTCGAGGTCAAGCTGCTGGCCGCCGCGCTGCTGCTCTTCTGCCTGCTGCCCCGGCCGGCTTATTTAAGTGAGGTCTGGAGCGAACTGGGCTACGCCTACTCCAGCCAGGCGGCCTACGCCGGGACGGAGCTGGAGGAGATGATAGAGTCCGGAACCTGGGACTCCGCCGCGGCCCTCTCCCCGGGTGAGACCTTCGTCGTACTGGCTGACAACGGCGGCTGGATGCTGCGGGAGTATCTGTCCAGCCTGACGGACCACCCCCTCCCCCTGCTGACCCTGTTCTGGGGGCTCTACCTGCTGGTGTTCAACGACTTGCGGTACAATAAACAGCCCTGGCGGCACGGAATATGCGGGATGCTGGCCGCCAAGGAGCTGAAGCTGCCCATCCAGCGCAGGCTGATGCGCCGAGGGGTCATCCCCCTTGTCCTGGGACTGCTGTGGGCCGTCAGCTTCATCCTGGTCATGTGGGTATTCCGGGACGGCATGGGCCGGGTGGTGGTATGGTTCGCCCTGCTGATCTTTGGCGGGCTTCTCCTGGCCGTTCTGGCGGCATATGCCCGGCGGGCGCAGGAAATGGCCATTGACCTGGGGGCCCTGGCCGACCAGACCGCCCGCCTCCGGGCGGGACAGGTGGAGGACCCCCTGGACCTGCCCCCCCAGCACGACCTGGCCCAAATGGCCGACGATCTCAACCATGTGCAGCAGGGCCTGCACCAGGCGGTGGAGGAGCGCACCCGCAGCGAGCGGATGAAGGTGGAGCTGGTGACCAACGTGTCCCACGACCTGAAGACCCCCCTGACCTCCATCCTCAGCTATACAGAGCTGCTGGCCCAGGAGACCCTGGAACCCCCAGCCAGCGAGTATGTGGCCATTTTAAACGAGAAGACCCAGCGGCTGCGGACCATGGTTCATGATGTGTTCGAGGTGAGCAAGGCCGCCTCCGGACAGCTTCCGGTACGCCTGGAGGGGCTGGACTTCGGCCGCCTCCTGCGTCAGACCCTGGCGGACATGGAGCAGGCCATTCAGGACAGCGGCATGACCCTGCGCCCATCCATTCCGGAGGAGCCTGTGCCCATCACCGCCGACAGCGACCGGCTGTACCGGGTGTTCCAGAATCTTTTGGGAAACGCCTTAAAATATTCCCTGCCCGGCTCCCGGATCTACCTGTCCCTGTCCGTGGCGGAGGGGAAGGCCGCCGCCAGCATCAAAAACACCTCGGCTGTGGAGCTGCGCCCGGGGGTGGACTACACCGGCCGCTTTGTCCGGGGGGATGAGAGCCGCTCCGACGGCGGCTCCGGCCTGGGCCTGTCCATTGCGGACTCTTTCACCCGGGCCTGCGGCGGGACACTGGACATCACCACTGAAGCCGACCTGTTCACTGCCAGCGTAGTCTTTCCCATTTCACCGGAGGCATAGACCTGCCCATCCGCCGGGCGGTCTCCGCCCTCCCTGGCAACACGGCTCAGCCTGTCGAAAAAGTCTTTTCGACAGGCTGAGCAAATTTCAGAACATTGAAGAAAGTTCTGAAATTTGTGTTAATTAAAAGGAAACCCTGACGGTTCATCTACGCGCCAGGTGCCGCCGCTCTGCGGCGGTTGCGCTCCGAAGCGCCCTGAGGGGCAGCCTTTCCAACTATCCCTCCCTCCGAAACCTTCGGCCCAACGGGTTTATTGACAGTCACCAAGGCCGTCAACCGGGGAATTCCCCGGTTGACGGCCTTGCCATTCTTACTTATAATAGAGGAAAAGAACCGTGGATATGAGGAGGAACCCGCCATGAGCCGAGAAAAAGTCCTGTCACTGCTGCTGGAGCACCCAGATCAGTCCCTGTCCGGCGAGGCCATGAGCCGCTCCCTGGGCGTAAGCCGGGCCGCCGTATGGAAGGCCATCGAGGCCCTGCGCCAGGAGGGCTATGTCATTACCTCCGCCCCCAACCGGGGCTACCGCCTCCAATCCGCCCCCGACCTGGTGCGGGAGGGGGAGCTGTCCGGCCCTCTGGCGGAGTGCCTGGTGGGCCGGGACCTGCTGTGCCTGGACACCATCGACTCCACCAATACCGAGTGCAAGCGCCGTGCCATGGCCGGGGCCCGGGAGGGGCTGGTGGTGCTGGCCGAGGAGCAGACCGGGGGCCGGGGACGGCTGGGCCGGTCCTTTCAGTCCCCCAGGGGCTGCGGTCTGTACCTGTCCACCCTGCTGCGTCCCAGGCTGGCGCCGGCGGAGGCGGCGGATTTCACCGCCTGGGCTGCGGTGGCGGTGTGCGACGGCATCCAGGCCGCCTGCGGCGTGCGCCCCCAGATCAAATGGACCAACGACATTGTGCTGGGCGGGAAAAAGCTGGTGGGCATTCTCACGGAGCTGGGTCTGGAGAGTGAGAGCAACGCCCTGGAATATTTGGTCACCGGCATCGGCATCAACGTCAACCACCGGGCCGAGGATTTTTCCCCGGACATCCGGGACATGGCTGTCTCCCTGTCCCAGACGCTGGGCCGCCCGGTGCGCCGGTCCCTCTTAGCGGCTGAGGTCATCCGGGCGCTGGACCGGATGTACGCCTGCTTCCCCCAAAACAAGGTTGAGTATCTGGACAAGTACCGGGCCGACTGCCTGACTCCGGGCAACCGGGTGCAGCTGATTACCCCCGTCTCCCGTCAGGAGGCCTTTGCTCTGGAGATCGACGACCAGTTCCGGCTGGTGGTGGAGCTGGACGACGGAACGCGGAAGGCCCTGTCCTCCGGGGAGGTGTCTGTCCGGGGGATGTACGGCTATGTGTGATCCCCTCGTCGTCGCAAAGTCCATTACACTTCGGACGCCCTATCGGGCATCCGTCGTTTCATTCCCTTGCTCCTCCTCTCCAAACCGGACCCGCTTGCGCTGGGCTCCGGTTTGGTTTGCGGCTTCGCCGCTGGGGACGGGGCGCGGCAAAGTCCATTACACTTCGGACGCCCTATCGGGCATCCGTCGTTTCATTCCCTTGCTCCTCCTCTCCAAACCGGACCCGCTTGCGCTGGGCTCCGGTTTGGGTTGCGGCTTCGCCGCCGGGGACGGGGCACGGCAAAGTCCGCTTCCCGCCCTCATTCATAGGGTAGGGCGGAGGCTTGCCCCCGCCGCGCTTCCAAGAAAACCCGGGGAACGGCAGACGCCGTTCCCCGGGTTTTAGGTACGCTATGAAGCTTACTGTTCGTCCTCGATCAGGCCGTAGTCCCCGTCGTACCGGCGGTACACCACCGCGAAGGCCCCGGCGGACTCCTCGTCCTTGAAGGCGAAGAAGCTGTGGCCCAGCAGGTTCATCTGCAGAATGGCCTCGTCCCGGGTCATGGGCTTGATGGGGAAGGTCTTGCTGCGGACGATGCGGTATTCGCCCTCCTCCGGCTCATCGGGGGCGAAGGTAGGGAACTCCTCCACATCCAGCACCCGCTCAAAGGCGCCCTGGCGCAGCCGCTTCTCCAGACGGGTCTTATTCTTTCGGATTTGACGCTCCAACGTGGTCACAGCGGCATCAATGGATGCATGCATATCGGAGGTGCTCTCAGACACCCGGAAAATCGTGCCGCTGGACCGGATGGTAATCTCCACCTTGTTCAGCCGCTCCTTTTCCACACTGAAGGTGACCGCGGCGGTAGCGTCCTCCTTAAAGAAACGGTCCAGCTTTCCTACCTTTTTCTCCGCATAGGCATGGACGGAATGGGGCAGGTCCACCTTTTTGTCCGTAAATACGAATTTCATACTTTCCGCTCCTTTCGCCCCGAGGGGCTGGTATAGGGAGGGGGAGGGTAACCTCTCCCTCCGTTGATTTATTATACCACAGAAACGGCAAAAATCCATAGAATTTTGTGAATTTTTCTCAATCGCCGGCGGGCTCCAAATCAAAATCCCCAGTATATGGAAACTTTTTTATCAACAAACCCCTGTTTTTCCGGATATTTTTCATCTTTTGAAACAGTTCTTCCAGTTTCCGGGACAAGGAATTTTTCCCCGCCAGGTCAAAGTCCGGCGGGGCTCAGACAACCCGCTTCCCCTCCAGAAACACCGCCCCCACCCGGCTGAGCAGGTTGATGGGGTGGCCGCTGGTCACCACGATGTCGGCGTCCTTGCCGGGGGTGAGGGAGCCCACCCGGTCCGCGATTCCGGCAATCTGGGCGGCATTAATGGTAATGGCCGCCAGGGCGGCCTCTGGATTCATCCCGCCTTTCACCGCCATGGCGGCGCAAAGGGGCAGATGCTGCACCGGCACCTCCGGGTGGTCGGTGCAGATGGCCACCTTCACCCCCCGCAGGGTGAGGACGGCGGGGCCTTCAATGGTCATGTTCACCAGCTCCGGCTTGGACCGGTCTCCCAGGCACGGACCGGTAATTACCGGCACCCCCTCCTGCTCCAGCAGCTCGGGAATCAGGTGGGCCTCCGTGCCGTGGACGATGACGCATTTCAGCCCAAACTCCTTGGCGATGCGGATCCCGGTGGCAATGTCGTCGGCCCGGTGGGCGTGGATGTGGACGGGCAGCTCCCCCCGCACCACCGGAAGGAGGGCCTCCAGCTTGGCGTCGTAGTCCGGTTTCTCCTCCTCCTCATCCGCCGCCGCCCGGTCCAGCTTCTCGGCATACTCCAGCGCCTTGCGCAGGTTTTCCCGGATGATGGCCGCGGTGGCCATCCGGGTCACGGGCGTCTCATGGCGCTCGTTGTAGACAAACTTGGGATTCTCGCCCAGGGCCAGCTTCATGGCCACGGGGGCCTTGACCACCATGGCGTCGATCCAGCGGCCGTCGGTCTTCATGGCAGCAAATTGGCCGCTGATGGGATTGGCAGAGCCGGGACCGGTCAAAACAGTGGTCACCCCCGCCGCCCGGGCCTCCTCAAAGCAGCGGTCCAGGGGGTTAATGGCATCGATGGCCCGCAGGTGGGGGGTGCAGGGGTCGGTGGACTCGTTGCCGTCGTCCCCCTCAAACCCCAGCCCATCCCCAAACATGCCCAGGTGGCTGTGGGCATCCACAAATCCGGGCAGAATATGTCCCTGCCGGGCGTCCAGCGTCTCCCCTTCCCAGTGTTCGGGACACTCCTCCATCGGACCTACTTTCGCAATTTTTTTCCCGGACACGGCAACATAGCCGCTGGGAATGGTAAGGCCGTCCATCGTGTGGACGGTTCCGTTGATAATCAGCATGTCTTCCCTCCATTTTATAGGCGGTTCGCCCCAGTTCGACAAAGGTTCCCATTGACTGAAGTGGTAAAATATGGTATTTTAATCTGGCAGCTTAACCAATATGCTTTCTGTGTGGAATCATCTGTCTCTCCCCGCACAAACTGGACGCCCCCAACGGGGGCGTTTTCTTTTTGTCCACGCCGGGATGCCGCAGGCTCCACTTCTCCCCATGGAAAACAGGGGCCGCCGCGTTGATGCGGCGGCCCCTGTTTTAAGTGCAATTTACCGGCGTCCGCCGCCACCCCGGCGGTTTCCACCCTTTTTCTCCATATAGCGCAGCTCAGACAGCTTGCTGTCAGAAGACTGCATAAACTGCTTCAGCCGGTCCTCAAAGTCAGTAGGCTCCTTAGGGGCCGGACGGACAAAGCCCATGGGCCGTGCGCCCCCCTGCTGATGGGGCCGTCCTCCGCCGGGGCGCTGCTGACCGCCCCCCGCGGGGCGCGGGGCGCGCTGGGGAGGGGGCGCGACCTGCTTAATGGACAGGTTAATCCGGTTGGCCTGGTCGATGCCGATGACCTTCACCTTGACCTCCTGCCCCTCACTGAGGTGATCCGATACCTCATTGACATAGGAATAGGCGATTTCAGAGATATGGACCAGACCGGACTTCCCCTCCGGCAGAGCCACAAAAGCCCCAAACTTTGTAATTCCCGTTACCTTCCCGTCCAAAATGGACCCAACACCAAACTCCATAAGCGACCGAAACATCCTCCTTGTTAATTTCTCCGTCCCACCGCTCACACAACCGCGTTTTGGGGCGAAGTTTTCTCTTTAGTTCGCCACGTCGAAGTACAGCACCTCGTTCTGCTTCACATAGCCCTTGTCCCGGGCTACCCGCTCCAGCATTTCAGGGTCGCCGCTGTTTTCCACGGCGTCGGACAGCTCCTGATTTTTCAGCCGCTGGTCGGCGACCTGCTGGGCCAGCTCGTCCCGCTGACTCTGTGTGGCCTGGATCTGCCCCCGGAGGTCCAGCAGAGAGGTTGCCATATAAATCAACAGGGCCAGCACGACTATTTTCGTCAAAAAACCGGCGCGTTTGAACCGCATGCTCCACCTCTCCCCTCTCCCGGGCGGCACGGCGGCGGACCGCCTGCTCTACTTCCCCAGTTTTCCGTTCTATTCTATACCATTTCTCCCAGGAAAGAAAGGTGTTTTTTCCAACTTTTCTGATTTTTTTTAAAATAATGCTGAGCAGCCGCAGCGGCACGGTCAAAATTCCTAAAAGCAGCGCCGCCAAATCCGCCAGCCGGTAGCCAATCCACAGAAATATGGGGCTGAGCAGCCAGAAATAGGCCCCTCCGCCCAGCATGCAAAACACCGCCCCGTATACGCGGATCTGCCCGCCCCAGGCCCCCTGAGACCAGGCAAACAGCGCCCAGGTGGCCCCCAGCCAGAACAGCAGATCCAGAATGGGCCCCAGCAGCGGGACCTTCACCCTGACCCGGAGGATGCGAAACAGGTCGTAGGTCAGCCCCAAAGCCACCCCCAGCAGCACCGCCTCCAGCAGGGCCCGACCCTGCTGGGCCACATCGATGGTCATCCCCCCAGCAGGCGGCTGAGCAGTCCGCCCCGCTCCCTGCCCTGGGGCTCGTAGATCAGGGCGTTAATCAGCCCCTCCACCTTTAAATCCCCTCCGTCCAGAGACAGCTTTTCAATGTGCAGTCCCTCGCCCTGCACCTCCAGTCCCCCCTGGGTTGTGGACAGAAGAATGGAGCTTTCGTCAAAGCGCTCCACCTCCTCCACCCCGGAGATGGTCAGCCGCTCCCGGTCATCCAGCACCACCTGATGGGGCGATCCCGGGCGAAGGCGGTCGTCCTCGTATGCCATATGTTTCCCTCCCTGTCGTTCCGCGGCGGTCAGCCTTGAACACCCATATCCGCGGCGGGCCGCGGCCGGCTCTCCCCATCCTTTCAGGCCCGGCAAGCCGGGACCTGATTCGTCAAAAAGGGCCCTGGGGCGGCAGCGCCGCGTTTCCTGCTACACCCTATGGCTGAGACAGCACATTTTATGCCTTTTTCTTCTCCCCCGCCGGAGGATTGTCCAATTCGCACATGGAAACAGGCGGGGATATGTTGTACAATAAATAAGTCCAGCTGACCCCTCGCCGTCTCCCAGCGGGCGGCCGGCTTTGACGCCCGCATACACGAACCATCACACGACCCCAAAGCCGTCCATTGCCCCGCCCTTTCGGCCGCCGGCGGTGACGGTCCCCCTGAGGGGAAAATTTTATTTTAAATGGCGCCGCGCTTTGCGGCGAAACGGTGGATATTTATGATAAAGGCAATTTTTTTTGATATAGACGGGACCCTGGTCAGCTTTCAAACCCACCGCATTTCCCCCGCCGCCCTGGACGCCCTGAACCGGCTGAGGGCCCAGGGCATCAAACTGTTCGTCTCAACGGGCCGGCATACCCGGATGCTGGACATGGTCCGTTCCGCCTTTCCCTTTGACGGGTGGATTACCCTCAGCGGACAGTACTGCTTCTCCGGCGGCCAGACCATCCACCGCGCCCCCATGGAACGGGCGGCCGTGGAGGAGCTGGTGGAGGCCACCCGCACCAACGACTTCCCCTGTATCTTTCTGGAGGGGGAGGACATCTACATGAACTATGCCGACCAAAACACCCACACCTTCATGGAGGATCTGGCCCTGCCTCTCCCGCCGGTCCGGGACCCCCGCCGGGCTCTGGAGGGGGAGCTCTACCAGGCCATCGCTTTTCTGACCCGGGACAATGAATCCCTCCTGCTTGACCGGGCGCCCCATCTGAAAACCACCCGGTGGCACCCCCATTTCCTGGACGTCATTCCCGCAGGCGGGGGCAAGGATAAGGGGATCGACGCCATTCTGGACCACTTCCACATCCCCCTGGAGGAATCCATGTCTTTTGGAGACGGGGAGAACGACCTGTCCATGCTGGTCCACACCGGCATCGGCGTGGCCATGGGCACCGCCAGCGACGCCGTCAAGGAGGGAGCCGACTATGTCACCGGCACCGTGGATGAGGACGGTATCATCACCGCCCTGTCCCATTTCGGCCTGCTGTAACCCTGCCCCGCCCGCCCCGCCAAGCCTCCAGTCCGGGGCCGCCCCGTCCTCCTTTACACAATATTTACAAATTGGGGTGGATTTCATCCCCTTCCCGGTGTACAATGAAAACAACTTTTTGTACCATCAACCAGAAGGAGGACCTCCCCATGAAACTTACCTTTTTCGGCGCGGCCCATGCGGTGACCGGCAGCTGCCACTGTCTGGAAGTAAACGGCAGAAAGATTCTCATTGACTGCGGCCTGCAGCAGGGCCGGGACGAGCATGACGATAACGCTTTGGATTTCTCCCCCAGCTATATCGACTATGTCATCGTAACCCATGCCCACATTGACCACTCGGGCCGTGTTCCCCTGCTGGTCAAGGAGGGCTTTTCCGGACAGATCTTCACCACCCGCCTCACCGGACAGCTTATGTCCATTATGCTCCGGGACTCCGCCCACATTCAGGAGAGTGACGCCCAGTGGCAGAACCAAAAAGGCAAGCGGGCCGGGCGCACTGACGTAGAGCCCCTGTACACTCTGGCCGACGCGGAGGCTGCCCTGCAGCAGCTGGTCACCTTTGAGTACGGCCAGACCTTTGAGCTGTGCGACGGGGTCCGGGTCCGCTTCAGCGACGCGGGCCACCTGCTCGGCTCCTCAGCTGTGGAAATCTGGGCCACCGAGGGCGGGGTAACCAAAAAGCTGGTTTTTTCCGGCGACCTGGGAAACGTGGACCAGCCCATCATTCGGGACCCCCAGTTCGTGGACCAGGCCGACTACGTGGTCATGGAGTCCACCTACGGCGACCGCAACCACGAACCCCCCGAGAGCTACACACAGGCCCTGGCCGACCTCATTGAAGAGGTGTTTTCCAAGGGGGGCAACATCGTTATCCCCTCCTTTGCCGTGGGCCGCACCCAGGAGCTGCTGTACTTCCTGCGGGAGATCAAGGACAAGGGAATGGTACAGAGCGTTCCCAACTTTACCGTCTGTGTGGACAGCCCCCTGGCCGCCGAGGCCACCAAGATTTACGCCGGGGATCTCCATGGCTATTTGGACGAGGAGGCCATCTCCGTCCTCCACGGGGGCGACGATCTGTTCACCTTCCCTGGACTCACCCTCACCCAGTCCACCGAGGAGTCCAAGGCCCTGAATATGGACCGCACCCCGAAAATCATCATTTCCGCCTCCGGCATGTGTGACGCGGGCCGGATTCGCCACCATCTGAAGCACAACCTGTGGCGTTCCGAGTGCGCCATTGTCTTTGTGGGCTATCAGGGGGAGGGCACCCTGGGCCGCCGTCTGCTGGAGGGGGCCAAGACCGTCAAGCTGTTCGGCGAGGAGATCGCCGTCCGGGCCAGAATCGTCAACTTTAAGGGCCTCAGCTCCCACGCCGACCGGGACCACCTGCTGGACTGGATTGGGCACTTTGCCCCCACCCCTCAGCAGGTCTTTGTGGTACACGGGGACGCCCCGGTTACCGAGGTCTTTGCCGAAACGCTGAACCAGCGGAATATCCCTGCCCATGCGCCCCTCTACGAGGAGGTTTATGATCTGCTGGAAAACCGGACTCTGGCCAGCGGCGTGGTGCTGGAAACCCGGCCCAAGGCCATGGGTACCTCCGCCCCCTCCCCCGCCTTCGTCCGCCTTCAGGACGTCTCCAAGGAGCTGGAGCTGCTCATTCACCGTAGCCGTGGCCGTCCCAACAAGGACCTGGCCCGCCTGGCCGATCAGCTGCGTCAAGTGATGGACAAGTGGGACGCATAACCCTCGTCGGAGCAAAGTCCGCTTCGCTCCGCCCGGCTCGCGCCGGGCATCCCCTCCGCTCCCTTGCTCCTCCTCTCCAGAGGCGGCCCACTGCGCTGGGCCCGCCTCTGGGCCGCCCCCGGCGGCGGGCTCT
>Ga0129317_1000292_pt1 | contig 57903 bp, 59 predicted proteins | sample Cm1ome_FD_94430 | JGI IMG/M metagenome (GOLD analysis project Ga0129317, IMG submission 94430) | Eastern black-and-white colobus group fecal microbial communities from Wisconsin, USA - Cm1105 metagenome | ecosystem: Host-associated > Mammals > Digestive system > Large intestine > Fecal | place... | reverse complement strand
TTGCCCCTCAGCTTGCCGTCCACAATGCACGCGCTCCAACAACAGACCCATGAGGCCGCTTAACTGGCTTTCTCCTCGTGATTTCCTTACTTTGTTCTTTGTCCAATTTGTTTGACAATCCTACAAAGGGCAGCTTTTCCTGCGTTTCTCCGGGCGTAAGCAAAAAAACTGGGGAGGGCATCGCCTCCCCGGGTATGCGGCATTCCATTTTTCCTCAGGCAGCAGGAAGCTGAATCTCCTGACCGATATAGATGCGGTTGGGCTGATCGATCACGTCCCGGTTCAGATCGTAAATTTCCTCCCAGCGGGTTCCACGGCCCAGTTCCCTGGCGGCGATGCCCCACAGGGAATCCCCGGCCCGTACCTGGTAAAGGACGGTACCAGGCTGTCCTGGCTGGACAACGGGGGTCTGTTCCGCCAGTATGGTAATGCGGCCCTTGGCCTCTCCGTAATCCGCAGCGGCAACCACCCCATCCAGTTCCTGGGTGATATACTCCATCAGCACTTCATCCAGGGCCGCGCCCAGATCATACCGAATGGGGGAAGCGGCAAATGCGTAATAGGTGTCGCCGCCGGCAGCCAGAAAATCATTGGTGGCGATGGTATAGGTATCCGTAAGAGAGAAAGGCCGACCTCCCACCGACTGAATGCTCACCCGGCCGATGGAGGCGGGCGCATAATAGGTGGACTCGGGATACAGACCACCCTGGTCATAGGGGACGGAAGTATTCACGGTAAATACCAGCCCCGTCACCTGAGGAAAACCACCCAGAGAGGTGGGGGTGGAGTAGGTGGACGCCTCCAGGGCCTCCAGCAGCTCCTCGCCGGTGAGGCGGACAATATTCAGGGTATTGCCGAAGGGCAGGACCGTATTCACATCCCGGCGGGTCATATCCCCGGCATTCATTGTAGCCCGGATGCCTCCCCCATTTGTAATGGCCGCATCCACCGTCTCGCCCAGCTGGTTGGCCTTCCACAGCATAGCGTCGCAGATCAGATCACCCAGATTGGTCTCCTGGGTGCGGTTCCCCGGTTCCCGCTCCCCATTGAGCACCACTTCACTGTTGGCAAACACCTGGCCATACAGGGCGTCAATCTCTTCATTCATTGCCTGCACCCGGGCGGTGATGGAAGGGTCGGCGGAAGGAAACGCGGGATCATCCAGGCTGATTCGGCCCCAGGCGGTCAGTTCCGCTCCATCAAAGGAGAGAATGCCCACCGTCTCCATCTGGGTGCTGTCGGACACCAGCAAAGTGTTCCCTACCATGCAGTCGGCCCCCGCCGCTGCCTGGATCTCCTCCAGGGTGGAGTGGGAATGGCCGTCCAGAAACACATCGATGCCTGTTACCTGCTCCAGCAGGTCGATGGAGCGGTTTCCCTCCGACTCCGGGTCAATGCCCAGATGACCCAGGCACAGAACAATATCACAGCCCTCCTGATTCTTCAGCCGGTCCACATAGTCCTGGGCACAGTCAAACATGACCTCCCCCGCCAAAAACTCCACCCCTTGGGTCTTGGCCGGGTGGGACTTGGTCTTGGTCTCGGGGGTGCTCAGTCCGAACACCCCAATTTTAGTGCCGTCCCCGGAGGTAAAGACCACGCTGTCTCCAAAATCTGTCTTTCCATCATAGAGGACGTTGGCCGCCAGCAGGGAGAACTTGGCCTCCCCCGCCAATTTGCTCAGATTTTCATAGCCAAAATCAAACTCATGATTCCCCAGAGCTGCGGCGTCATAGCCCGCCATATTCATTAGTTCTACGGCCGCGGACCCCTGGGAAAGATTCACCGACGCCTGCCCCTGACTGAAATCTCCGGCATCAAGAAGCAGAACCTTTGCTCCCTGCTCCTCATAGTAGTCCTTCAGTGCCGCCGCCTTTGCGTAACCGTCGATGGCTCCATGGACATCGTTGGTAAACAGCACTACGGTATCCCCAGCCTCGGGCAGACCGGACATCTCCGGCGCCGCCAGGGCAGGTACTGTCAAAGACAGGGCCAGGGCCAGGACCACCAGCACCCCCAGCGGTTTTTTCAGCAGCTTCATAACAGCTCTCCACCTTTCTTTTTCCAGCATAACAGCTACAATAATATATTATTTTATCACGCAGCAGCACAAAGGACAAACCCGGTTTCGTAAAATCCAAGAAAAACATCTGTATATAACCCGTTTTTTTACTGGGGGTATTTGGTTGACAATTCGTCTATTATTCCGTAATATTTAAGATAATACACGGTTCCGCGCGGCGGCGGACTCATACCGCCCCGTCCGGTTCGGAAGGGAGCCCTCCATGAAAACAACTCTTCGCCGTCTGCTGTCCCCGTTTCTCGCCGCCTCCCTTGTGTTGGCGATGGTCTTCCCCGCCTTTGGCACAGACCTGAGCCAACCTATGGAGCAAACCGCCGCCTATCTCCTTCAGATCGTTCCAGACCCTCAGGTATCCTCCACCGGCGGGGAGTGGTCCGTCATTGGTCTCGCCCGCAGCGGGCTGGAGGTCGGCCCCTCCTGGTACCGTACTTACCTCTCCAACCTGAGAGAAACGCTGACCGCCAACCACGGAGTGCTCTCCACCCGGAAAAATACGGAGTACGCCCGGGCGGTTCTGGCGCTGGCCGCCCTTGGTGAGAATCCACGCAATGCCTGGGGCTATGATTTGATCGCCCCCTTAGAGGACGTGGACAAAACCGTCAGCCAGGGACTCAATGGGGCCATTTACGCCCTCATCGCCCTGGACAGCGGGGACTACGGTGTGGATCCCCGTGTGAAGGAGCAATATCTTCAGATTCTTACGGACGCTCAGCTGCCAGACGGAGGCTGGGCCCTGTCCGGGAACCGGGGTGACCCGGATCTCACCGCCATGGCCCTCCAGGCCCTGTCTCCCCACACATCTGAAGTCCCTGACCTTATCCCCGGAGGGATGATCTGCCTGTATTCCGATTGGTTCAAGAGTGGAAAGATGACCACCCTGGAAAGCCATGCCCAGATGCTGATGGCCTGGGCGGCCCTGGGACTGGAGCCCACCCAGGAGATGATTGACGCCTTTTTGTCCTACCAGCGGTCCGACGGCAGCTTCTCCCATACCAGGGGAGGGCGGAGTGATCTCATGGCCACCGAGCAGGGATTGTGTGCCCTGGCGGCGCTGTACCGGTATGAGGCGGAGGCTCCCGGACTTTACGACATGAGCGACGCCCAGCCTCTTCAGCCGGAAGAACACAGCTCTATTTCCCCTCAGTATTTTACAGCCATCCCCGTGATGGCCGCTTTGATGCCTGCCTCCGTCCTGGGCTTTACCCTGCCCTTTGCCGGCGGAGCCCGATGAACCACCTGCTAGGAGGCGCTCCATGAAGAAAAACCGCAAGTGGGCTTTCGCGGCCGCCGCCGGCGTCCTGCTCTCCCTGGCCTTTTGGTACGGGGGAGGAGCCCCCGGCCTTCAGGGCTGGCAGGCCGAGCCCGCTGTCCCGGACGGGGAGGCGTCCTCCTATCATGCCCCGGACGCCGGTCCCTCCCGGACCTCTCCCCCGGAGCCGCCCCCTCCGGATCAGGATGCCCCGGCTCACGACAATCCGCTTCAGGGACGGATACCCGACGTCAGCGGCACCCACTCCCAGCTTCCGGAGTCCGTTCCGGCCCAGCCTTCTGACCACGCCTCTCCTCAGCTCCCGGCTCCCTCCCAGCCTCCCACGGATCCGGAGCAAAGTCCGCCCCCGGAAGAAGGTCAGCTCACCTGTACCTTTTCCATCCAATGCGCGTCTGTCCTGGACCACCTGGACTGGCTGGACCCGGATAAGGAGGAGGTGGTCCCCCCAGACGGCGTGATTCTGGCCGGGACAGAGGTCTCCTTCTCCCAGGGAGATACCGTCTTTGACCTGCTTCAGCAGCTGACCCGGTCACAGGGCATCCACATGGAGGCCTCCTTCACCCCGGGTTATGGCTCCAGCTATGTGGAGGGCATCGCCAACCTGTACGAGTTTGACTGCGGACAGCAGTCGGGGTGGCTCTATCTGGTCAATGGGATTTCCCCCGGCTACGGCAGTTCTCAATATCCCCTGTCTCCCGGAGACCGGGTGGAGTGGGTCTACACCTGCCAGCTGGGCGGGGACGTGGGCGCGGGGGTGAGCGGATGAGAGACGCCTTCTCCTCCTGCCACCCGGCGGTAAACGCCGCCTGGTTTGCCCTGGTGCTGACCTTCACCGTCACCACCTTTCACCCCGTTCTCCTTTTGACCTCGTTGGTATGCGGCCTGCTCTGGTCCCCCCGGCTGGGCAGGGGATGGAGGCCCCTGCCCTTGGCGGTTCTCTTCTTCTTCGCCGCCCTGGTGAACCCGCTGTTCAGCCACGCCGGGGCCACGGTGCTGTGGTACTTTCCCAACGGCAATCCCCTCACCCTGGAATCCATCCTCTTTGGACTGGGGGCGGGGGGAATGCTGACCGCCTCGGTGGTTCTGCTGGGGTGCATGGCCCGGGTGATGACGGCGGACAAATGGATGTGCCTGCTGGGCCGGATCCTCCCCGCTCTGTCTCTGCTGCTATCCATGGCCCTGCGGTTTCTGCCCCAGGGGCGGCGCAGACTGGATCTCATCGCCCAGGCCCAGCGTCAGACCGCCGGGGGGAACACCGGCCCCCTGGGGCGGGCCCGGCTGGGAATCCGATACCTGTCCGTTCTGGTATCCTGGTCTTTGGAGGCTGGCATCGCCACCGCCGACTCCATGGACGCCAGGGGGTACGGCCTTCCCGGCCGCACCACCTACACCAACTATACCCTGGACCGCCGGGATCGGGACGCCCTGTCCTTTCTGGCCGGGGCGGGGGGATACCTGATCCTCATGTCTATCCGGGGCTGCCTGCACTGGCGGTATTATCCCACTTTAAAATGGAGCGGGCTGGACCCCTGGTCCCTGTCCGCCTTTTGTGTCTGGGGGGCGCTGTGCGCCTTTCCCCTGTATTTGGACCGGAAGGAGGCCAGGGCATGGAGATCTACCACATTCAAAACCTGAGCTTCACCTATCCTGGTCAGACCGTCCCCGCTCTGGATGGGGTGGACCTTCTGGTGGAACAGGGGGAATTTCTCACCCTGTTCGGCCCCTCGGGATGCGGCAAGACCACCCTGCTCCGCCAGCTTAAGCCCGCCCTCGCTCCCCACGGACTCCGCTCCGGAGAAATTCTCTTTCAGGGGCAGCCGTTATCGGACCTGTCTCCCCGCGCCCAGGCCTCCGCCATCGGATTTGTCCTCCAGTCCCCCGAGGACCAGATTGTCACCGACAAGGTTTGGCATGAGCTGGCCTTCGGCCTGGAAAATCTGGGGCTGCCCCGGGACGCCATCCGGTCAAGGGTGGCGGAGATGGCGGCCTTTTTCGGCATGGAAGACTGGTTTCACCGGGACACCGCCTCTTTGTCCGGCGGACAAAAGCAGCTGCTTAATCTGGCATCGGTGATGGCCCTGGACCCGGAGGTTCTGCTGCTGGACGAACCCACCAGCCAGCTGGACCCCATTGCCGCCCAGACCTTTTTGGACTGTCTGGCCCGTCTCAACCGGGAGTTGGGCACCACCATCATACTGTCCGAGCACCGGCTGGAGGATGCGCTGCCCCTGTCCCGCCGCTGTGCCCTGCTGGACGGGGGGCGGCTGACCCTCTGGAATACCCCTGATGAAGCCGGGGCGTGGCTTCGGAGCCGCAGCCACCCCATGCTCCGGGCCATGCCCACCCCCATACGGGTGTGGGCGGCCTCGGATGGGCAGGGCTCCTGCCCCATCACGCCCGGAGATGGCCGCCGCTGGCTGGCCACCCGTCTGGATCAGCAGCCCCCGCGCCCCATTCCCCTCCCCCCGGAGGAGCCTTGGGGGGCGCCGGTGCTGGAGGCCCGGGAGATCTGGTTTCGATACGCCCGGGATGGGGCGGATATTTTAACGGGCCTGTCCCTCTCCGTCCCACGCGGAAGCCTGTATGCCATCCTGGGGGGCAACGGCGTGGGAAAGACCACCCTCCTCACCCTGTTTACAGGAGCCGCCGTACCCCAGCGGGGCACCATCTCTCTTCTGGGCCGTCCTCTGGGACAGCGGCCTCCGGAAGAGCTGTTCCACGGCGCCCTCGCCCTTTTACCCCAGGACCCCAAGTCCCTGTTCTCCGGTGGGACGGTGGCGGAGGATTTGAGCCAGATGGAAGCAGAGCCAGGGGAAATCCCCCGGGTGACCGCCCTGTGCCGGTTGGAGGGGCTGTTGAATCGCCACCCCTATGACCTGTCCGGCGGGGAACAGCAGCGTGCCGCGCTTGCCAAGGTATTGCTGGCCCATCCCCAGGTCCTTCTTCTGGATGAACCCACCAAGGGGATGGACACCCCCTTCCAAGACGCCTTCGCCTCTATTCTGGCGGACCTGCGCCGGACAGGGGTCACAGTGGTTATGGTCAGCCACGACTTGGAATTCTGTGCCCGTCATGCCACCCGGTGTGCCCTGCTCTTTGACGGAACCATCACTGCGGAGGGGACACCCCACACATTTTTTCCCCAAAACCGATTTTACACCACTGCCGCCTGCCGTATGGCCCGTGGGCTGATTGACGACGCGGTGACCGGAGATGAACTGATCACCGCCTGCGGCGGCGATCCGGTGTCCAGTTCTGACGCCACTCCCCCGTCCCACTGCCCTTCAGCACCTGAGCCAGCTCCGGCCGCTCCCCCTCCTTCTCCCGCGGGGAACAGGTGGCTGGGCGCTTTCCTGGCCGCCATGCTCGTCGCCTTCGGCTATCTGGCCTGGCGGGGCCTCCCCATGCTGGCCCAGCTGGCTGCCGGGGACTGGCTTCCCTCCCTGCTCTGGCTGGGCGGGGCCGCCTTTGCTCTGTGGCTGCTGGGACTGGGACGCCCGGGAACAGCCAATGCCGTCCCAGCTCCCACCGGAACACAAAATATCCGCAGGACCGCCCTTCTGCTGCTTCCCGTTCCCCTCACCCTGCTGGCCGGCACCTACCTCCTGGGAGACCGGAAATACTACTTCATCTCCCTCCTCCTTCTGCTGGAGGCCCTGATTCCCATGTTCCTGCGTTTTGAGGGTCGCAAGCCCCAGTCCCGGGAACTGACGATACTGGCACTGCTCACCGCTCTGGCGGCGGCGGGACGGGCCGCCTTCTTCATGCTGCCCCAATTTAAACCGGTGGCGGCGGTGGTCATTCTCACCGGCGTGTCCCTGGGCGGACAGGCCGGCTTCCTGGTGGGGGCCGCCTCCATGCTGGTGTCCAATTTCTTTTACGTCCAGGGAGCCTGGACGCCCTGGCAGATGGCGGCTATGGGGCTGATCGGTCTGCTGGCCGGCTGGCTCAGCCGTTGGATTGGCCGAAGACGGTCCCTCCTGTGCCTGTATGGACTGTTTTCCGTCATCATTCTATACGGAGGCATTTTAAATCCCGCCTCCGTCCTTATGTACCAGCCCTACCCCAGCTGGGAAATGCTGGCTGCCTCCTGGGCGCTGGGCTTCCCCCTGGATTTGGTGCACGGGGCGGCCACAATGTTTTTCCTGTGGGCGGGGGGACCCGCCCTGCTGGAACGTCTCCACCGGATCAAAGTGAAATATGGTCTGTCCCAGCCCCCCGGTACACAGCACAGGGCATAACAGAGACCGGACCCCCGCTGACATACGGAGGTCCGGTCTTTTTTCAGTATAACAGGACAGATTAGAAAATACCCTGGGCCATCATGGCGTCGGCTACCTTCTGGAAGCCCACGATGTTGGCACCGGCCACCAGGTCGTAGCCCAGGCCATAGCGCTCGGCCACTTCCACGGAGGAGGCGTAGATGTTCTTCATGATGCCCTTGAGCTTCTCGTCCACTTCCTCGGCGGTCCAGTACAGGCGCTCGGCGTTCTGGGCCATCTCCAGCTCGGACACGGAGACGCCGCCGGCGTTGACGGCCTTGGAGGGGGCCACCACCATGTGGGGCTGCTTCTTCAGGAACTCCAGAGCGTCGTTGGTGGTGGGCATGTTGGCCACTTCGATGTAGTACTTCACGCCGGAAGCGGCAATTTTCTCAGCCCAATCCATGTTGACGTCGTTCTGGGTGGCGGCGGGCATGTAAATGTCCACGTCCTTCACGCCCCAGCACTTCTGGCCGGGCACAAACTCGCAGTCGAACTTCTCGGCGTAGGGAGCGCAGTGCATGGGATCCTTGGCGCGCATCTCCAGGATATAGTTCAGCTTTTCCTCGGTGTTGACGCCGTCGGGATCGTGGATGTAACCGTCGGGGCCGGCGAAGTAGGTGACCTTGGCGCCCAGCTCGGTGGCCTTCTTGATGATGCCCCAGCCCACGTTGCCGTAGCCGGAGATGGCGATGCGCTTGCCCTCGATGGACTCGCCGTCATGCTTCAGGGCCTCGACCAGATAGTACACGGCGCCGTAGCCGGTAGCTTCGGGACGGAGGATGGAGCCGCCGGTGCAGACAGCCTTGCCGGACAGAGCGCCGAACTCGGCAGCGCCCACGATGCGGCGGTACTGGCCGTACATATAGCCGATCTCACGGCCGCCGCAGCCCAGGTCGCCGGCGGGGCAGTCGATGTCCTGGCCGATGTGGCGGTACAGCTCGGTGATGAAGGCCTGGCAGAAGCGCATAACTTCGGCGTCGCTCTTGCCGCGGGGGTCAAAGTCGGAGCCGCCCTTGGCGCCGCCGATGGGCAGGCCGGTCATAGCGTCCTTGAAGACCTGCTCAAAGCCCAGGAACTTGATGATGGACAGGTTGACAGAGGGGTCGAAGCGGATGCCGCCCTTGTAGGGGCCCAGGGCGCTGTTGTACTGCACGCGGTAGCCGCGGTTGACGTGCCAGACGTGGTTATCATCTTCCCAGGTCACACGGAACTCGATGGTGCGTTCGGGCTCAACCATGCGCTCCAGCAGGCAGACCTGCTCATATTCGGGGTGTGCGTTGATAACGGGCTCCAGAGAGGTTAAAACCTCTTCCACGGTCTGCAGGAACTCGGGCTCGTTGGCATTCTTGGCTTTGGTCTCGGCCAGAACTCTCTCGATGTACTTGTTCATAGCGACATTCCTCCTAAAAATCAATCAGTTGCATTTTGACAGATTACCTGCATTTTCAAAATCGGGGATTTTTTTGGGAAAATACGGCATCCCCTGCTCTTGTATGTATAGCATATCATAAAAAATTGAAGAGTAAATCACTATTTTTGTAGGGGTTGCCACAACCAAACAACTGTGGCAGTCCATTATTATCGCTTAATTCTCTTTTACAGCGAATAAAAAATGGCTGTTCTCACAAAAAAGAACAGCCATTTTTGTACATAATGCAAGTTCTCAGTCAAATGCAAGCCCCAAATAAGCGTCGGTGGGCCAGTCCCAGCCGTCCTCCAGGCGACAATTCAGCAATTTCAGCATAGCGAACGGCCATTTCTCCCACCCCTCATCCCCGGGGGACAAGGGTTTACGGACCAGCCAGCGCGCTCCAGGCGCAACCTGAGGCAATTGGTCCAGGGCAATGGCCCTGGACTGGGGGGACCCCAGCACTTCCTTAATTACCATCAGGCCGCCCTCACCACCCTCGGCGCACAGACAGACGGGGCCCCATCTGGTGGTTCCGCAGTACAACCCGCCCCCGGACAGGGCGCAGCATCCCGCCTGGTAAGCCAACGCATCCTCGGGATAGGAAATATGGGGCATGTGTGACAGCAGCCGCTCCCGCACCTTGCCGTACTCCCTGGGCGTGACCGGGCGCAGGCAATCCTCCCGGACGGGACCCAGGTCTCCGGGGGACAACTGGGTCTGCGCAAGCACAAAGCACTCCCGAAACCCGTTGGCCCCGAAAAATTTGTGAAGGCTGGGCTCCGCCGGAACAGTGGTGACGGCCGGGATGCCCAGTCCCCTGAAATAGTTGTCGGCGTCGGCCAACAGTTTCCCCGCCAGTCCCCGTCCACGGCAGTCGGGATGGGTGGCCACGGCATACAGGTAAGCCGCCCGGAGAGAGGGCCGGCCCGGCATTGCAAAGGAGGTATCAAACCATGCGGTCATGGCCCGGACCACGCCATCCTCCTCCAGCACCAGCACCCGTTCCGGGCGGTAGTAGCTCTGATAAAAATTATCCACGTAGGCTCCGTCGTCCCCAAAGGCCAGTTTCCACAGCTCCCGCTGGGCCGGAATATCTCCGGGGCGGGAAATCCGGGTCTGTATCATATCAGCACTCCTTCTTGCCTTAAAACCCTTTCCCGGCTTCCCTCAGTATCCCGGATACACATCGCTCTTCTTTGGCATAATGAGGGCGCAGATCAGATAGGCCCAGAGGCCCACGCTCAGTGCAAACAGGGCAATGACCCAGCCCACCCGCACCAGAGTGGGATCAACATCAAAATATTCGGCCAGTCCGCCGCACACACCGCACAGCATTTTGCAGTTACCCTCGGTCCGGTACAGTCTCTTTTTATCCATAGCAGTTTCACTCCTTAATTAAGGGGATCAGATGTTTTTCATCTTCTGTTTACAGGATACGCCTGAGGGCCTGAAAAATCCATGGGAAACAGATGAAAGATTTTTTAAAATTGTCTTTAATCCTCCAGATGGTTAGCTGTCCTGAGGGATACAGTACAGGTTATACTCCCGGGACGCACAGCTGACGTAACTCAGACAGTAGTTGGCTGGAATCAGGTTGAAGGGGACAAGATCCTGCGCGATGGCTTGGTAGCTGGGCTGCCCCTTTATCTGGGTCTGGATGGTCTGGGCCGGCATGACTTCCTCCCCCGTATTCCAGTCCAGGAAGTACAGGGTTACCGTCCTTTCCTCCCCGGCCCGCAGTGCGTCCAGCCGATAAATGGTGTTCATAAGCAGAACGGCAAAATCACAGCGCCGCATGGGACGGTCCCAGCCAAAGGCGCCGTCCTGCCCTTCCTCAACATATGCAGAAAAGGAGATACGGTACTGGCAGAGCAGCTTCACCGCCCGCTGGTGTTCAGCGTCCATCTCGCCCCAATCACTGTAAGCCAACTCCACGGGCTGGGCCGGCTGGGGCAGAGAATCGCCGTCCGCCCCCGCCTGTTCAAGCAGGCGGGACATCAGCACCGCCCCATCCTGCCGGGTAACCGGGTCGTTCAGAGACTCCTGCGCCGCGGGAAGAAAATCTCCCTCTTTCAGCAGTCCGCAGGCGCGGACCGCTGTCAGGGCCGCTTCATCCCAAGGCAGGCCCTGAGCCAGGGCGGCCGCCCGCTCCTCTTCTGCAAACCCCTTCGCCAGGACAGCCAGCATCTGGCCCCAGGTCAGCTGCTGCTCCGGAGCCAGCTTTCCCGCTTCCACACCCTCGAACAGTCCCAGCTCCGCCATCTGGCGAAGCTGCGGACCGCTCCAGTCCTCAGGGATATCCCGAAACGTCTGGTAAGGCGTTCCCATCCCCGCATCCACCGGCTGGGCGCAGGGCGGGTGGGCAAAGGCAGGGCATACCAGGGACAGAGAGATCAGAACCCCCAGCAGTCCGGCGGCAAAATGTCCGTACTTGTTCATGGTCATACCTCCTTCTTTTTCATCCGCCCCGTCGGCGGTACCACAGCCGCCGGGCCAGCAGGGCGGCGGAGATGGTAAAAAACACCTCCAGGGCGCTGGTCACCATTCCCCCCACAGCAAAGAGGGCCCCGGAGCCCCCGGCGATGAGCCACCAGGCCCGGAGCAGACCGGCATACCCATTCCGGTCCTCCCGGCGGCAGGCCAGCACGGCCCACAGCAGAGCCAGCATCAGCAGTACGCAGGCCACAAAAGCCAACAGCACGTGGAGCTGGGCATACCTGGGAAAATCATCGGGCAGATAGGGAACCACCAGAGCACAGCCCAGACAGAAACAGGCGGCAATGGTCAGCGCCCCCAGCCCCAGCCGGGCCCATCGGCTCCCCAGGGTATGGCCGGTCTGGAGCAGGACAAAGAAAAAATAGCCCGCTGCCATGACGCCCCAAAGGAAAAATCCCCGGTAGTGGTCCCGCCCCGTCACGGCGATGACTGAAAAGTTTGTGCTGAACCACTCCACACTGCCCGCGAAAAGCAGGGTATAGGCCGGAATCAGAAAACAGGCAAACAGGTCCACCCAGAATCCCCTCCGGCCTCTCTCCCGCCCCTGAATCACGGGCGGGCCGCCGCGGCCACCAGGTCGCCCTTCTCATTAAAATAGACGGTGCGGATATCACTGCCTGTGACTTTTTTTATTTCGTCCAGACGCAATCCCTCGGAGATGGAGGAGACCAGGGAGAAGGCCACTCCATGGCGTTTGGCCCGTCCGGTGCGGCCAATGCGGTGGATATAGTACTCGTTCTCGTCGGGCACGTCATAGTTGAACACGGCGTCCACATCGTCAATGTCCAGCCCCCGGGCCGCCACATCAGTGGCCACCAGCACCCGCATCTTTCCCTCCCGGAATTTTTGCAGGGTCTTTTCCCGGATGGACTGCTGAATGTCTCCATGGATGGCCTGGCAGGAGATGTTCCGCATCTCCAGCAGGCCGGCCAGCCGGTCGGTCATGTTCTTGGTATTGCAGAAGGCAATAACCCGCTCATAGTCCCCCATGTCCAGCAGGCGGACCATGGTGTCCGCCTTTTCACTCCGGTCCACATCCATCCGGTACTGGGCAATGTCGGGCTTGTTGTCCTGATCCGCCTGAACGGTAATCTCCACCGGCTCCCGCTGGTACACCCAGGAGATGTCCAGCACCTCCCGGGAGATTGTGGCGGAGAACATGCCTAAATTCCGCCGTTTGGGCATGGTATCCAGAATGTGGGTCACGTCCCGGACAAAGCCCATATCCAGCATCCGGTCGGCCTCGTCCAGCACCACGGTCTGCACATTGTCCAGCCGGACGGTGCGCCGCTTCATATGGTCCATCAGACGGCCGGGAGTCGCCACCACGATCTGAGGATTTTTCTTCAGCTGGGTAATCTGTTTGTCGATGGGCTGGCCGCCGTACAGGCAGACCACCCGCACCCCCTCCTTAAACGCACACAGGTCCCGCAGCTCATCCTGAATCTGGATGGCCAGCTCCCGGGTGGGGGCCAGTACCAGCGCCTGGACCTGACCGTTTTCCGGGGCAACGTGCTCCACCATGGGAATCCCGAAAGCAAAGGTCTTTCCCGTTCCGGTTGGCGCCTTGGCAATGACGTCTTTCCACTCCATAAAATAGGGAATGGCCCCCGCCTGCACGGGAGTCGCCCGGACGTAGCCTTTCTTCTCAATGGCCCGCATCAGCTCGGGGGACAGGGAGAGCTGGGCATATTCCACCGACTCGTTGACCGTCTGTCCATTAATTTCCATAAATTTTCGTTCCTTCCTTCTGCATCTGGCGTGATCCAAGGCCTCCCCACCGACACAGAAGATGTCAAGAACGCCGTTTCTCCGGCGCGGCCCCGAATCAAAAGGGACGGCATCTTCCATCCCCAAAAGTATTCCATGATATATTATAGTTATTTTTCCCCACTTGTCTATCTTTTTTATCATATTGATCCACAAGTCCGGGTGGCTCTCAACGTTGTTCCGCCAGAAAATATGCGCCCCGGCGAAATTCGCCAGGGCGCATACTGTATGATTTCCAATCAGACTATCCGGCTGAACCGGGGCAGTTCCTTACCAGGAGAATCCGCCAAAGGGCCACTGAAAGTAGCCGTTCTGGCCGCTGGGCGCCTGCTGCTGTTGCTGCTGGGTCTCCTGCTGAATCTGGTTGTTGGACTCGGTCTCACTGTTCTTTTCGTCAAAGGTGATGGTCAGCTTCATCTTCTCCTGGGACCGGACCACAGTGAGGGTGGCCGTTTCACCGGCCTTATAGTTGCTGGACAGCGCGGCGGTAAGTGCGGTGGAGGAATCAATGGCAGTATCGTCAATGGCGGTAATGATGTCTCCCACTTCCAGACCAGCCTTCTGGGCGCAGGACCCCTGGGCCACATACTGGACCGCCGCCCCGGCTACCACTCCGTAACGCTGGGCCTCGGAGGACACGTTGATTACCTGGACGCCCATGTAGGGCTTGCCGGTGACATAGCCGTGCTCAATCAGATCGGACAGAATATCCTTCACATCGTTGATGGGGAGGGCGAAGCCCAGGCCTTCGGCGGACACACCGGAGGTGGACTGGGTATACTTGGCGGAAACAATACCCACCACATTGCCGTAGCTGTCAAATAAGGGGCCGCCGGAATTGCCCGGATTGATGGCCGCGTTGGTCTGAAGCACATTCAGGGTGGTCGTCTCAGGCTGACCCTGCTCGTTGGTGCCGGTGGTGGTAATCAGCCGGTCCAGGGCGGACACCATGCCGTCAGTAAAGGAATAGGTCAATTCCCCCAGGGGGTTGCCGATGGCATATACGCTCTCGCCCACCACCAGCTTGCTGCTGTCCCCCAAGGTGACGGGGGTGAGGCCGCTGGCCTCAATCTTCAGCACAGCCACATCGTTGTCCTGCTCCCCGCCCACCAGCTTGGCCGTGTACTTGTCGCCGTTGGCAAAGGACACCTCGATGGACACGGAGGAATTCTTGGCCGCCTCCTCAATGACGTGATAGTTGGTGACGATGTATCCGTCCTGGGTCAAAACAAAGCCTGAGCCGGAGGCGGCGGAGGTGGTGGTCTGGCCGAAAATATTCACTGTGGCGGTGGATACGGTAATACCCACACAGGAGGCCAGGTTGGCGGCGTACAGCTGCTCCGGGGTCATGGGCTGGCCGCTGTTGGTGTTGACCACAGTCTGAACCTGGGGCCTGTTGTCCTCATAAATGGTGGTGGAGGTGTTGGGCCCGGTCAAATGGCTGTACAGGGCCGCTCCCCCTGCGCCGGCGCCCCCGCCTGCAATGACGCAGGCCAGCAGCAAAGCGGCAATCCGCCGGCCGCTGCCCCCGCGCTTGGGGGGCTGCTCCGGTCCCACAGGTCCGCCCGAGGTGGGAATGGGATCGGTGTAGTCACCGAAACTGCCCCTGTATCCGTCGTTCTCGTTATTATAAAAATTGAAGTCGTTCACGATCATCATGCTCCCTTCAAAAGTCTGTCTCATTTACGTGTGTCTTCCCTTGAACTGTGCCCATCATAACGTAAAAATATGAAGAAAGCATGAAGAAAAAGGAATATATTTTTAAACATTCCCGAAATAAATATTTCAACGGGGACCGATGCCTTTACACCCCGGAGACCTTCTCAGCGCTGATCCGGGCGCTCCGACAAAATGGCCGCAATATCTCCGAAGGCGGCGGCCAAATCCAGCCGCAGGCCCCGAAACAGTCCCATACCGGCCAAATTCAGCAGCACCAGCATGAAAATGGGACCCAGAATCATGCCCAGCACACCGGCCGCCTTCATCCCCACATAGATGCTTACAAGGGATAGGATGGGGGAAAGTCCCGTCTGGTCTCCCACAAATTTCGGCTCCATCACTCTGCGGAACATGGCTACGACCCCCCAAATTACCATGATCTCTATAGCGGCGGGATAGTCCCTCGTAAACAGGGCAATTACCGCCCAGGGCACCATTACAGTGCCCGCTCCCACAATGGGAATGAAATCCAGGACCGCCAGCCCCAGGGCCAGCAGCAGCCCGTATGGCTGCCGGATGATGAGAAAGCCGGCCAGAAGAATAAAGAACACCCCCACAGACAGCAGCAGTTCCGCCTTCAAATAGCCGCCGAAGGCGCCCAGGGCCGTGGCCCGCACCTGGCTGAGGAATTGGAGAATCCCCTCGTCCATGTTCTGCACCGCCCGGGTGCGGAGATAGGGGTAATCCGCCGTGAGAAAATAGGTGGCCATCACAAAGATCACCAGGGCCACCACAAAAGAAGGCACTCCCATGGCCTTATCCGTGGTGTAATTGGCCAGCCTCTGCACCAGGGTGGGGGTCGTGTGGTTCAGCCAGTCCACCAAGCTGTCCGACGCAGTCTGCACAAAGTCATAGAGCTGAGTGGGCACCAGCGTCCACAGCCGGGCAAAGAGGCTTTCCAGCTGGTTCAGCACCTCCTGGAGGCTGGCCAGCAGACCGCTCCAGTTCTGGGCCAGCGTGACCAGCTCGTTCCCCGCTGCAAAAGTCAACAGCCCCAGCCCCACCCCCACCAAACCAAAGAGAAGGAGCAAAAGAAGCAGCGTCACCACCTGCCGCGACCAGCCGATCTGCCGCTGGACCCACTTCACCAGTGGATTGAGTATAGCCGCCGCCACCAGGGCGGCTACAAAGGGCGCGAATAAGGAGAGGAGCGGCCGCCCAAACCGCATCAAAAGGAGCAGCGCCAGCAGCGCCAAAACCAGACGAATTCCCAGCCGCAGCCACAGCCAGCCCCGCTGACGCCAGGTCAGTTGTCCAGGTCGCATATACGTCCCCGCCTTTTACAAATTAAAATCGCCCGTTGCTGCCTTTCCCCGGCCCAGTTTCAAATCTCCTGCCGCCGCACCGGGTTAATTTTTTCCAGACATTCGGCACCGTCCGGCATGTTATCCATTATAAAACAGACTCTAACTCAACATAACACAAAAAACATGAATAAAATGTAAAATTTGGTTTTTTTCATTCAGGAGCAGAAAAGAGAACAACCTGTCAAACCTCCTCACGGAGCTTTGACAGGCCGGTAACTCATACAATCATACTGTTTTTATACTTTCTGTTCATTGAGTACGGGAAACATTCCATCCGTCCGCCGTCACAAAGGGGATCAAATCCCCTTTCTGGACAGCCGCACTCCAAACCTTCCCGTAAATCGGCTTTCTCCCCCGCCGGGCTCCCTCCCTCAGGTACGGTAGATCAGCCCGATCACGTTGGGGCCGGCGTTGATGGAGATGACTCCGCCAATGAAAAATTCCGCGCTGGGCCCCTCCCCAATCTCTTTTCGACAGGCTTCTTCCAGCCTGTCCGCCTGTTCAGCGTTGGCTGCCCGAATGAGCAGATAGGGGCTGCCCGGCTTTCGCTCCTTTTTGCACAAGTCCACCAGGGAAGAAATCACATTTTTCTCCCCCCGGACTTTAGACATAATTTTGGAATCTCCGTCGGAAAAAGTCATCACGGGCTTTAGGCCCAGGGCCTCCCCCACAAAAGCGGCGGCGGCGGACACCCGACCCGATTTTTTGGCAAACCGCAGATCCAGAGGGGCAAATACCACCCGCACATGGTCCATCCATTCCTGAATGTAGTCTACAATCTCCCCCGCTCCGGCGCCGGCAGCCGCCATTTTGGCCCCTTGGATCACCGGCCAGCCGTAACCCATGGTATAGTTGCGGGAATCAATGATATGAATTTGAAATACGTCCCGGGCCTCCGGATGGTCCTCATAAAATTCCTCCCGGGCCTGCACCGCATTCTGATAGGTGGCGGAGCCCTTGGAGTTAATTGAGGTGTGGATCAGGTCTGTATACCCCTCCCCCCACACCGTCTCAAAGCAGTTCAGAAACTGAAAGGGTGTGAGCTGGGCGTGGGTGGGAATCTGCGGGGCCGACAACAGCATCTGATAAAACTCCTCCGGCGTAAAGTCAAAGCCGTCCAGATACTCCCGCTCCCCCATGGCGATGGGAAATGGCAGCACCTGGATACCCAATTCCTCCCGCAGACTCGCGGGAATATCGGCGGCGGAGTCAGTGGAAAACTTAATATGAGCCATGTTGGCCTCCTCTATGTTAATCGGGCATCCGCCCGTATTTCCTTTTGAACAACTTTTTTATTATCTCAAAAAGAGCTTTCCTTGTCAATCCAACCCTGCGGGAATAAAAAAGGAAAACCAGCCCGGGCACTGCACGGCACATAACCGCTCCATCCCCTCCGATAAAGTCTGGCCTGAATCAGAATTTAACGCCAGCTTTACTTCCGTTCCAGCTTTTTTCTGCTCCCGTCGGGATACTGGATATAGGTATTATCCAATTGAGCGGTAAGGCTGCGCTTATAGGCATCAATATATTCCCGGCGAAGGGCATCCCGCTCGGCACACTCTTCCGGCGTCAGCCCCTCGGGCCCCTTGGCTTTCTTGGCCAGGGCATTGATTCGGTCAATTTTACTCTGCTCCATGTTCTCTCCTCCATACTACCGGCGTCCCCATCGGCGGGGACCCTTCTTTAAATATACCGCTCCAGCACCAGCATGGTGCGGCCCTTTTTCGACTGTCCGGGGACCTCCTTGACCACACACTTGCCCAGCCCCCTGCAGGTCAGTACATCCCCCTCTTCCACCTGCCGGTCCCCTTTGAGACACTCCCGGTGGTTGACTGCCGCTTTGCCCGCGGAAATATAGGCGGCCGCTTTGGATCGGGACAGGGAAAACCCGGCGGCCAGCACCGCGTCCAGTCTGGGCGTGGCCACCGTGTCCCGGATGGTTTTGATTTGGACCGGACTCACCTCCAGTCCGGAAAGGGGTATCTCCTGAAGAGACACTTTCCACCGTCCCGCGCTCTCCCACTGGGACATCAGGACGGGCAGAACCTCGCGGAGGAGGACTACCTGACAGCGGCCGTCCCCGGGCAGCAGAATATCCCCCAGTTTCTCCCGGGTCAGCCCCAGGCCCATCAGGGCCCCCAAGATATCCCGGTGACCCAGCGCCGCCCCGGCGGGAAATTTCCCTTCAACCGCCGCCAGTGGGCCCTCAGGGTCGGAAATAAAGTCGTCGTCCTCCTGCCAGTCGGGAAGAAACACACAGACCGCGCGCTCCGCACCTTCATATCCGCCCCAAAACAGATGCCGGGGCCTCCCCCATGCTCTGAGCAAATCGGCGGCGGCAGCCCCCTCCCCCGGAGACAAAAAGGGGGTATGAGTGGGAATCCCCCTGGTTTGGGACAACTCCAGCTTGTCCAGCACCCGGGCCAGCAGAACCCGCTCCTCGCCGCTGTGGGCACAGCGGTCCAGCAGTTCCTTTTTATTCACGGCATCCATTCTCCTCTCTGCTCATCCGGTCTCAGTGCAGGCTGTCTCCGGCTTCTTTCACAATTTTACCCGCGGTCACTTTCCCCATTTTCCAAAAACAGCGCGGACCATAGGACACTTCCGCAGGGTGCTCACTCTAATGGAAAGGGTCTTTCAACAGGCCGGGCCATTCCCCTTTTCAACGATCCCCCGCCCCCATGTTCAGCCAAAAGAGTTTATCGGCAGTTGTGGGCGCGCCGCGGAAGCTCTTTCCGCGGCGCGCCCCTATAAATCTAACGGGCGGGTTAATCCCCCTGGTCTTCGTCCAGCATCCGGACCCGGATTTCCAGCACCCGGCGATGCTCCACCCGGGTAACGGTGACATCCAGCCCCTCGGCCTGAAAGTGGTCCCCCTCCTCAGGCACCCGGCCCACCTGCTCCATCACCCAGCCCGAGACGGTGGCCGCATCGCACTGGCCCTTCACCTGAAACAGATCATACATGTCATCCAAATCAGCGGAACAGGCAATGAGGTAGCTGCCGTCGGGCTGCTTCTGGAAGATCTCGATCACCTCGTCGTGTTCATCCCAGATTTCCCCCACCAGCTCCTCCAGAATATCCTCCAGAGTAGCGATACCCTCGGTTCCCCCGTACTCATCCACCACCACGGCCATGTGGGCTTTATTCCTTTGCAGAATACGGAGCAGCTCTGAAATCTTTGTGTTTCCCGTGGTATAAAACACCGGCGCCTTCAAATTTTTCAGGATGGTTTCTCCCCGGTAGCGGGCGGCGTAAAAATCCTTCTCATGGATCACACCCACGATGTTGTCAATGGTCTCATGGTAGAGGGGGATACGGGAATATCCGCTCTCCACAAACAGAGCGGCCACCTCCTCCATGGAGCTGTTCTCCTCGGCGGCCACCAAATCCACCCGGGGTGTGAGAATCTCGGACACCTCCAGATCGTTGAACTCAATGGCGTTGCGGATCAGGTCGCTCTCATGCTCGTCCAGGCCGCCTTCCGTTTCAGCCTGGTCCACCATGCCCACCAGTTCCTCCTCAGTGATGCCCTCGTCTCCCCCCTTCCGAAACACCCGGCCCAGCAAACGCTTCCACTGGGTGAATAGGAAATTGGCGGGGGTCAAAAGCACCATCAGCAGCCTTAAGAGAGGGGCGGACAGCATTGCCCAGGCCTCCGCGTTCTCCTTGGCCAGGCTTTTGGGGGATACCTCTCCAAAAATCAGAATGACCACCGTCAGCACGGAGGCGGAAACCGCCGGGCCGCTCTCCTGACCGATCAGCTTAATAAACAGCACGGCCCCCACAGTGGTCGCCACATTATTGACGATGTTGTTCCCGATCAGGATGGTGGACAGAAGCCTGTCATATTCCTCCGCCAGCTTCAAGGTTTTTGCGGCCCGGACGCTGCCGGCCTCCGCCCGGGTCCGCAGGCGGATGCGGTTTAAAGAAGTGAAGGCCGTCTCTGTGGCGGAAAAGTAGGCGGACATGGCCACCAAAATGACCAGGGCGACGATCATGCCAATACTGGCACTGTCAAGTTCCATTGTAGAACAATCAACTCTGCTTTCTTCAAAAAATTTATACAATACATATTCTGTTCCATATGTATTTAACCCGGAGTATATCATACCCAAATATGGATTGCAATGGATTTCGGGGCCGTCCCGGGAAGGAACATCCATTTTTTCACCCTGGTACTCTATATTTTACGGGATATTAACAGAAAAAATTCAAAAAATCTATTGACGGAGTCTTCACAGCTGTGTTATATTTATAGAACCTGTGAAAGGGGCTTTTTTGTCGTGCGCATTTTGCGGTGTTTGACGCACGATTCCTCTTTCCCGTTTTTCGGACGCAGGGAGGCAATTTGCCGGATCTCACCGCAGCGTTGACGCTGTTATTGCGTCTTTCGCCGCTTGATCCGGCTGCATGGGCCGGAAGGCGGCGTTTTTCTTTTATGGGCGCCTGCAAATGGCTCAACATACGCGGCCAGTCCCCACAGGGTCTGCCCGTTATATTTAAAGGAGGTGCCGAACAAATGGCAAGTAAGGCCGGCGCACGCATTAAGATCACCCTGCGGTGCTCTGAGTGCAAGCAGAGAAACTATAACACCATGAAAAACAAGAAGAATACCCCTGACCGCCTGGAGCTGAACAAGTACTGCCCCTTCTGCAGAAAGCACACTGTCCACAATGAGACGAAGTGATCGCGTCTCCCAGGCTGAAAGGAAAGAAGGGTAACGCAAATGGCTGAGAACGAAAAGCTGGAGCAGGCCGGACAGGCCGGCTCCGATAAGGCCGACAAGGCCAAAAAGGACAAGAAGAACGCCAAGCCCGGCATCTTCGCCCGCATCGGGAAGTGGCTGAAGGAGATGAAGAGCGAGCTGAAGAAGGTCCAGTGGCCCACCCGCAAGCAGACGGTCAACAACACCCTGATCGTCATCGTCTGCGTCGTTGTGGTCGGTATCTTTATCTGGATCTTTGACTTTATCGCCGGCAGCGCCATCGACGTTCTCCTCACCCTCCTGAGGTAATCGGAATGGCTGACAATGCGAATTGGTATGTGGTTCATACCTACTCCGGATACGAGAATACGGTAAAGGCCACCATTGAAAAGTATGTCGAAAACCGCAACATGCGGGATTTGATCCATGAGATCAGCATTCCCTTGGAGACTGTAACTGAGATCACAGACAACGGTCCCAAGGACGTGGAGCGCAAGGTATTTCCCGGCTATGTACTGGTCAAGATGGTGATGAACGACGAGACTTGGCATGTGGTCCGCAACATCCGCGGCGTCACGGGCTTCCTGGGTGAGGGCAACAAGGCCATCCCCCTGTCTGACGCCGACGTGGCCGCCCTGGGCGTGGAAAAGCGCGAGGTGGTGGTCAGCTATCAGGAGGGCGACACCGTCCGCATCACCGACGGCGCGCTGGAGTCCTTCCTGGGCACCGTGGAGGAGATCGATCTGGAGCACGGCAAGGTCCGGGTCGTGGTATCCATGTTCGGACGGGAGACTCCCGTAGAGCTGGAACTGGACCAGGTGGAGTCCGCCAATCAGTAAACCCCGCTTATTTTCCCCAGTTGGCCCCTGACAGCGGCACATCCCGCTTGTTTGGGGGAAAAGCGGCGCAGCGGCGTGAACGGTGCTTTTCACAGCAGAACAGGCACCCGATACACAACCTGCGCCCGCGACGTGGGAGGGACGCTGCTTCGTCCCGCCAATGGGCCGTCGGCCCGACACAACCACATTTTTTCTAATGGAGGTGCTCTTTCGTGGCACAGAAAGTAACTGGATATGTAAAACTTCAGATTCCCGCCGGCAAGGCGACTCCCGCCCCCCCTGTTGGTCCCGCTCTGGGCCAGCACGGCGTGAACATTGCCGCTTTCACCAAGGAGTTCAACGAGCGTACCAAGAATGACGTGGGCATGATTATCCCTGTCATCATCACCGTGTATGCTGACCGCTCCTTCACCTTTATCACCAAGACTCCCCCCGCGGCCATCCTGATTAAGAAGGCCTGCAGCATCGAGTCCGGCTCTGGTGTGCCCAACAAGACCAAGGTTGCCACCATCAGCAAGGAAGACGTCCGCAAGATCGCGGAGACCAAGATGCCCGACCTGAACGCCGCAAGCGTCGAGGCCGCCATGAGCATGATCGCCGGTACTGCCCGCTCCATGGGCGTTGTCGTGGGCGAGTAAGGAGGGTGTAGAGAATGTTTAGAGGCAAGAAATATCAGGACAGCGCGAAAAAGATTGACCGCAACACGCTGTATGACACCACCGAGGCCATGGGCCTGGTTGTGGAGACTGCTACCGCCAAGTTTGACGAGACCGTGGAGCTCCATGTGAAGCTGGGCGTCGATTCCCGCCACGCCGACCAGCAGGTCCGCGGCGCCATCGTTCTGCCCCACGGCACCGGCAAGACCCAGCGCGTGCTGGTCTTCGCCAAGGCCGCCAAGGCCGACGAGGCCCGTGCCGCCGGCGCCGACTACGTAGGCGAGATGGACTTGGTGGAGAAGATCCAGAAGGAAAACTGGTTCGACTTTGACGTGGTGGTGGCCACCCCCGATATGATGGGCGTGGTGGGCCGTCTGGGTAAGGTTCTGGGCCCCAAGGGCCTGATGCCCTCCCCCAAGGCCGGCACCGTCACCATGGACGTGACCAAGGCCATCAATGAAATCAAAGCCGGTAAAGTGGAGTACCGTCTGGACAAGACCAATATCATCCACTGCCCCATCGGCAAGGTATCCTTTGGCCCTGAGAAGCTCTCTGAGAACTTCAATGCCATTATGGGCGCCATCGTCAAGGCCAAGCCCTCTGCCGCCAAGGGTCAGTATGTCAAGAGCTGCACCGTGGCCTCCACCATGGGCCCCGGCATCAAGATCAACGGCGCCAAGTTGGTATAATAAAAGCTTCTGTCTTTTCAGACTGCTTGAAACGCAGCAACCACCGTCATAGGTGGTTGCTGCGTTTTGTGTTTTATCTTAAACGTATTCTTTTGGGACCTCACCCAGCCGGCATCTTGTCCCCTTATACCAACAGGGAGAATAAAATCACTGCGACAAATTGGACCCTTGAACAGTCATTACATGCTGGCTGTTTTTCTAACAGTATTAGCCGTTCTTATGGTTAGCTTAGTGCTGATATCCGCACTTGCCGTCTTAGACCACCAATTTGTTTTTTGATAATTTTTACGACTAAAAGACCAGAATATCACTTCTTTATAGCCTTTTACTTGTTCTAATTCTTTTTTTGGTTGTCCAATCTCATCATACACATCAGAGAATTTAGCTGGCGGCAGGATGAAAATAAGATTATCGTAGATTTCTTTGTCGTCACTGCCCCACCAGTCAGGTGCATTATTCAAAATGTCTTCAAGCCTTTCTTTTGATATGACAAAAACAGGAATATCCAAACCAAATTGATTTTTTATCATTGTCTCAATTTGGACTGTAATATCTTTTGTATCATTTTCATCCGTGGAAAAAATTACATTACCGCTATTCAGATATGTCCGAACTTCTTTAAACCCAAGTCTTTCGAAGCCCTTGTTTAATTCTGCCATTGGCACTTTATGGTTTCCGCCTATATTGACACCTCTTAAAAATGCAGCATATCTTTTCATATCCGCAAATACCTCTCCAACCTTCAATTTATCATATGCGCTTTATCCGCCGAAAGCACCGCTTTTTATTCAGCGAAATACTATCACACAAATCTGCGCTCCGCAATCGATCTGCTAAAATTGCCGAAGTTTTTTCAGCTGCAAATGTCACAATAGGAAGCCGGTAAAATCCCTTTTTGACATAAGTAGGGGCTATAAGGCATAGTAAACCGCCCCTATAAAAAGAGAGCGTAACCCTTTCAAGTTACGCTCTCAGTTGTATGACCTGTTTTCTTATTTTCGTTTTTTGTCGTATGTTTGAAGTAGGTATGCAAAAACCCTGCCCCACTAATGCACAAGCATAGTGCAGCAACAAAAAATCCATATTTTGCAACTGTTTGCTTTTGAAAAATAGCCGCAATAAAAAAGCATATTCCACCTACAAAATCAAATAGTGAAGTAAATATGTAACCTGTTGAATTTTTCATAAGATTTACACCCCTACTGTCGTCTGAGTTAACCTACCATCTTTTTTCTATTTTATCATATTTACTTGTCCTTCTCAAGGTTGTCTGGTGAAAGGGAGTGTCCATATGCGCAGTTACAAGGAAATCAAGAAGAGAAAAAGGGGGATAGGCGGCAGGATAGGAAGAACGGAACCTGAGCTTCGCGGCGCCAAAACGGTTGTAAGTCCGTACAAAGACCGCAAGTACAGCCTGAAGATCCTCCAGCTTTCTGGGAAAATACCTGCTGCGGCGCGCCAGAGTCGAGATATAATGGCGCAGATCAGCGTTGACTCCCTCTACCGTGAAGGTGTCATTTTTATTGTGGATATTGAACCTGTGCGTTCCGGGAAAAACCACGTCCAGATAGCCGTAATATTCGTCTGTGCAGTATCGTTTTGCCTCCGGAGCCGCGTCCACCATGCGCTGGATCGTCCCGGAGGTCTTATCCCGACTGACCGCGTGCCCCAGGATCTTCCGCGGACTGCGGCTCACCATCGTCATGATGTAGAGGTTTTCGCGAGTCTTTGTACGGGGCTTTTGTTCCAGAAACCAGTATAACTCATCTAATTCCACCGTATCGGCACGCGCTGTGGATAACTTTTCCCCTTCTCTGCTGCGAACGCTCTTTTTTATCCAATTCACGACATTGGATTTGTTCATCCCCAACACGTTCCCCACGCCCCGGCCGCTCACGCCGCTATCGTACAGCTTAATCGCCAGCGCCTTCGCCGCTTCCGGATATGCATGCCACTTCGGTTCGATGGTGTAATAGATGCCGCACTCCTTGCACTTGCAGCGCTGCGTCCCCGAACTGTTATATCCGGCTCTTACCTGGTTCCCTATTTTCCGCATTTTGGGCATTTCTTCCATGCCCCTTCTGTTATCTTTTTCATTCGCCTATTCTACCACAATATCTTCATTTTGGACACTACCTGGTGAAATCGACGGAGTTTCTCTTTTTTCCCATAAAGCTCCCCGGAGCGGCGCCTTATGGAAGCCGGCAGGCTTCTTCTGCTTCAAGTCACTTCCTCCCGCTTAAAAAAGTTTCGAATTTTAGTGGTTTAACCTGACTCCTTAAATTTTCTGTGTACATTTCCAGATGCCGATGTTAAAATAGGTTACAACTCTTTTTTTACAAATACGCAGGAAGGAATGCAGTCCTATTATGGTGATTTCCAGTTTCCAGGACCTGAAGGCCAGGCTTCACAATATTCCGCCCAAGCCCGCAGTGGTTGCGGCCGCACACGATCCCCACACTCTGCAGGCTGTTTTTGCCGCCCAGCGGGACGGGCTTATTGACCCTCTTCTGGTGGGGAAACGGGCTGAGATCCTCTCTATCGCGGGGTCCTTAGGCCACTCCCTGTCCTCCCTTCAGATTGTGGACGGCGACACAGAAGAGGCCTGCGCCCGGCAGGCCGTGGCGCTGATTCGGGCGGGCAGGGGCCGGATGCTGATTAAGGGCATGCTCCAAACGGGCACGCTCCTGAAAGCCGTGGTCCAGAAAGAGTCCGGCATCCGGGCCAGCCAAGTCATGTCCCATGTGGCCATTCTGGATGTCCCCCATTATCACAAGCTTCTCTTTGATACTGACGGCGGCATGGTTATCGCTCCTGATCTGGATCAGAAGCGGCATATTTTGAAAAATGCCCTGGATTTCTGCCGCTTTTTGGGGTATGAGTGTCCAAAGGCAGCGGTTCTATGCGCGGTGGAAGGGGTAAATCCCCACATGCCGGAAACAGAGGACGCCGCCGTTCTCAAGGAGGAGGGGGCCCGGGGAGACTTTGGCCCCTGCCTGGTGGAGGGCCCCATTTCCCTGGACCTGGCCACCGACGGAGCTGCCGCCCGGGTAAAGGGTTATCACAGCCCTGTGGCCGGAGACGCAGACATCCTTCTGTGCCCCTCCATCGCGGTGGGCAATGTGTTGGGCAAGGCCCTGTACGGCCTGGCCGGGGGACAGATGGCCGGGGTGGTCCTGGGCGCTTCCGTCCCCATCACCGTCAACTCCCGGGGGGCTGCCCCGGAGGAGAAGTACAGCTCTATCCTAATCTGCTCCGCCATGGCCGAGCGTTAAAGGACCACCTGTATGGAAGCTCATATCGCCGCCCATGCCTTTTGCCGGAACAACCAAGCTCAGCTGATGCGGGACAAGCTGTGCGGGTGCTGCTGCTGTCTTTCCATCTTCGATCCCAAGTTGATCCAGTCATGGATCCGTGACCCATCCAACACGGCGGTATGCCCCTTCTGCGGCATCGACTCCGTGATCGGGGCGTCCTCCGGCTATCCCATAACCAAAGAATTTTTAACACAAATGAAACAATACTGGTTTTGACCCGACCCGACGTAAAAATCCACCAAGGAGGCTGTCCCATGTCCCATGAGATCCTAGTCCTCAACCCCGGCTCCACCAGCACCAAGGCGGCAGTGTACCGGGATGAGCACCCCCTGATATCCAAAAGCATGGTCCACACCAACGCCGACCTGGCCCCCTACCCCGCCCTCAACGACCAGTTGGATTACCGGGTATCCATGGTACGCAGCTGGCTGGCCCAGGAGGGCTTTGCCCTGTCCCAGCTGTCCGCCGTGGTGGGGCGGGGCGGAATCATCCCCAACATCGTAGCGGGGGGCTATTTAGTGGATGACAGTCTGGCGGACTGCCTGCTCCACCACACGGTGTTCGACCACGCCTCCAACCTGGGGGGGATGATGGCCCGGGCCTTTGCCGACCCCCTGGGTATCCCCGCCTACATCTATGACGCGGTAACCAGCGACGAGCTGCTGCCCGAGGCCCGGGTCACCGGCTTCAAGGAGGTCACCCGGACCAGCTTCTGTCACGTGCTCAACGCCCGGGCCACCGCCCATAAGTACGCTGAGGCCATGGGCCGGAAATACGGGGACATGAATCTGGTCGTCGCCCACCTGGGGGGCGGCATCTCCATCTCTGCCCACAGCCATGGCCGGATCATTGACTCGGTATCCGACGACGCAGGTCCCTTTTCCCCGGACCGTGCGGGGAGCATCAACCTGGCCTATGTCCTGGATCTTTGTTACTCCGGTAAATACACCAAGCCGCAGATGATGAAAAAGCTCCGGGGAGAGGGAGGCATGTCCGCCCTGTTGGGCACCCACGACTGTCAGGAGGTTGAGCGCCGCATCGCCGCCGGAGACGAGTGGGCCGCACTGGTATACAAAGCCCAGGCCCTTCAAATCGCCAAGGGGGTCGGAATCATGCTGGGCTGCTTTACCCAGCTCGTCGACGCCGTCATCCTCACCGGCGGCCTGGCCAACTCCAGGATGCTTACCGGCATGGTCATCGATTACCTCCACAACCTGAGCCGGGTGGTGGTTATTCCCGGAGAAAACGAGATGGAGGCCCTGGCGCTGGGCGCTGGGCGCATTCTCCGGGGCGAGGAACAGGTCCACACCTACCACCCCGTCTGCCCCCTCCCAATTCGATAAACACACCCGCTGCACGGCCAGTACCTGTTGATGCCAAAGCTTTTTAACTCCGCCCCATTGGAAGCCATTTCTCAGCCCGGCATATCAGTCTGTTCTTCCAGGGAAAACAATTTTTAAAAAACGGCCGCCCGATTGGCGGCCGTTTTACTCAAAAAAGTTCAAACTCGATGATTCAATTTGCGGCAGGCTGTTTTCTTCACTCACTCAGAACCGCCGGTTTTCCCCCCGCCTGGTAGCGGCTGCGCAGCATCTCGGTAACCTCCCGGTCAGGGTCCAGATATAGCCGGTGTTCAAACACATCCATCAGGGCCAGATGCCCGTCCCACTCAGGTTCCAGCGCCACCTCGGTCATGGCCGGAATTCTATAGGCCCGCAGCAGCATGGAGGTATGGCTGTCCACGCTCCCCCGCCGCGCAATCAGCCCCAGCAGCCGCCGGTGGTCCAAATCCATAACCTCACTGGGCAGAAATTCATCTGCCACCAGGATGGCCGGTCCCTCCCGCAGCGGGTTCTGGGGACGCTTCCCCAGCAGACGTATCATAACCCGTCTGGAAATATCCCGAATATCAACCGCCCGGGCCCTCATGTAGGGGCTGTCCATCGCCGCAAAGGAGGCGGCAAAGCTCTGCCCCACCGCCCTAACGGCATACTCCGCCGTGGCCTGCCGGTCCCGGATCACAGTCTGGATGGACTGGACCAGATCCTCGTCCTCCAGCAGCATGGCGTGGATCGCGAAAATGGCCGCCGTCCCCTCCCCCACCTGATGAGAAGCCCGATCATAGAGGGCGGCAAGCTCCAGCACAGCCTGGTGCTGCGCCGCCAAAAAACGCCGCTGTTCCTCCTCCCAGCTCAGCTGGGAGCACTCGGCCACATCTGGATTATTCCGCTGAAAAAACCGCAGCCGGCCAAAGGCAATCTGCCCCAGCGCGGAGTTTTCCACTGCTATTTCCATCCTGTCCTCCTCCTAATCCGGCGGCCGATGGGTCCAACAACCCATTTTGTATGATTATAGCCGCCATAAATCCCTTTGTAAATGGCGATTCAGCCTAATCTCCACTGCCGTTTTCATCGGCTTTTTGGGGGGTTCCATGGGACCTGTACAGGTATTTCCCCATTTTTCAATCCCGTCGGGAAAGCTTCTTTACTTCACCAAAGCGGAGTGCTATAATGATACCCGTTGAATCAACTGCAATTTATTGATTCGAGGCGTGTCCCATATCTGAGTCTATGACCGCACGGGCGGTTTTATGATAATCAACAGGAGGTTTTTCTATGGTTTCCGAACGTATGCTGGGCTTGGGTACCGCCCGCTCCGTCATCCGAGAGCTGTTCGAGTACGGCAAGCAGCGCGCCGCTGTGGTGGGCCCTGAAAACGTCTTTGACTTTTCTTTGGGCAATCCCAGTGTTCCCGCCCCCAAGGCGGTGAACCAAACCGCCATCCACATTCTGAACGAACAGCCCGACCTGATTCACTGCTACACCAGCGCCCAGGGAGATGCCGCCGCCCGGCAGCGCTTTGCCGACTCCCTGAACCGCCGCTTCGGCGGGAACTATACCGCCGATCAGCTCTACATCACCGTGGGGGCCGCCGCCTCCCTGTGCTGCGTGTTTAATGGCCTGACCTGCCCGGGAGATGAATTTATTGTCTTTGCCCCCTATTTTCCTGAATATAAAGTGTTTATTGAGGGCGCCGGAGCCAAAATGGTGCTGATCCCCCCAGAAATTGAGCATTTTCAGATTGATTTTGACACCTTTGAAAAAGCCATCACTCCCAACACCAAAGGTGTTGTCATCAACACCCCCAACAACCCCTCCGGGGCCGTGTACTCCAAGGCCACCCTGGAGCGTCTGGCCGCCGTTCTCTCCGCCAAAAGCGAGGCGTACGGCCACCCCATCTACCTCATCTCCGATGAGCCCTACCGGGAAATTGTATTTTCCGGCTTCGAGGTTCCCTGGGTGCCCCATATCTATCGGGATACCATTGTGTGCTATTCCTTCTCCAAGTCCCTCTCTCTCCCCGGCGAACGGCTGGGCTATGTGCTGGTACCCGGCGGCATAACCGACGCCGGCGACGTATATGCCGCCGTGGCGGGAGCGGGCCGCTCCCTGGGCTATGTAAACGCCCCCAGCCTGTTCCAGCAGGTCACCTCCCTGTGCTGTGATATGACTTCCGACCTGAACATCTACGAGCACAACTGCAATCTGCTTGTGTCCTCCCTCCGGGAGATGGGCTATCACGTGGCCGAGCCCGGGGGCGCCTTCTACCTATTTCCCCGGTCCCTGGAGGCGGACGACCTGGCCTTCAGCCAGCGGGCAAAGGAATTTGACCTGCTCCTGGTCCCCGGCTCCGGCTTCGGCGCTCCAGGGCACGTGCGTATTGCCTATTGCGTCCAGACGGAGATGATTCAGCGGGCTCTGCCCAAATTCAAGGCTCTGGCCGACTCCTATAAATAATCGAACAGGGGAATTCATCCCCAGCGGCCCACCCCACCTGTGGAGAATTTTCTCCCCAGGTGGGGTGAATTTTACAGCGTTCAAAAAATTTCTGACTAAGTGTTGATGAAAAAAGCCGCGGTGGTTCCTTTCCAGCCATCCCTCCCAGCCCTTTGTCCGGAATCGTTCTCCGTCAATCCAGCGGCCGCCTGTTGGGCGGCCGCTTTCCTTCTCTCTTCAACTGCCCCCTCCCCATATCTTTGCTTTTCCTGCCTGCGTCCGCGTATGGACCAGGCAGTTTTTGTTGCCCCCCCGCCTCAAAAATTAGACGTAAATTAGACGTATCATTTTTTCTCTTTTCCAAAAATTTACACTGGCCCTCAAAGCTGAGCAGCTGCTTAACAGGCAGACGGGAAAATTTATATTTGTATAACACGCCAAAAAAATCAGAGAAATCACTCCGTTTTTCTTTTAATTGTCAGGTTTTATTTATTCCATTCTCCATTTTTCCAGACAGACGCTTTTAAGGCAGGGGCTGGCGTATACTGTCTCCGGTCCGAGCATTACAGGACCGGCCCCGCCGGAAAGGAATTTTTTCCTCTTTTCCCATACTCCATTTGTTTCCTGGCGGCCATTTTCGCTCGAAGGGAGATGATCTGTAAAGATATTTTACAGACTCTAATCCGCCTTGTCTGGGACACAGCCACTATTTTACAACAAGTCAGGAGGGTACTTACTATGAGCAGCACCGAATTTGAGACCCAGGAACCCGCCGCCCCAGTTAAAGTCACCAACTATGCAGCCGCTGTTGCAAAGATGCTTCTCTTCTCTGTCTTCGGCATTATCTTTTTCTTCGTTCCCTGCATCAACGGAAGCTCCCCTCTGCTGTGGAGCATTGACGCGGCCAGCGCGGTCCTGGGGAAAGGGCTGCTGGCCATCACCGTTTTATTCAACATACTGCTTCTGGCCGCCACGCCCTTTGTTAAAAAAGTTCCGTTTTTGGACAAGTATATGGGGAAAGACGGTATCGTGACCAAAGTTCTGTACCTTTTGGGCTCCGTATTCGGCGTGATGGTATTCTTTAACCTGGGGCCCGGATTCCTTCTGTCCGCCGACACCGGCGGAATGGCCCTTGACCTGGCCGGCAGCGTACTGATTACCATCCTTTTGGCCGGCATGTTTGTCACCTGTATTGCCAACTTCGGCATGCTTCACTTTGTAGGCACCCTGATCGAGCCCCTGATGCGCCCCCTGTACCGCCTCCCCGGCTACGCGGCCATGGACGCCGCCACCTCCGTGGCCTGCTCCGCCGCCGTAGACGTGTTCATGGCCAATAAAATTTACCTGAACAAACTGTACACCAAGCGCGATGTGGCCATTGTCGCCTCAAACTTTACCATCTGTTCCCTGGGCTTCTTTCTGCTGCTGTGCGAAATTGCCGGGATTCAGGAATATTACGGGCCTGTCGTCCTCACCTCCTTCGCCATCTGCTTCGTGATGCCCATCCTTACCTCCCGGATTCCACCTCTGTCCTCCATTCCCAATGAGTTCTGCGATGGAACCCCCTTTGCCGGAGACCAGCATGTGGAGGACGGGCGCAGCCTGCTGAAGCGGGCTTGGGATTCCGCTGTGGAAACCGCCGACCAGGCCTCAATTAAAATGGTGCTGGAGGGGATGCTGGAAGCCGCCGTGTTCGCTGTTAAGACCTGCGCCTATGTTCTCTCCGTCGCCACGGTGGCCCTGATTCTGGGCACCTATACCCCCGTGTTTGACTGGCTTGGCATGCCGTTTATTCCCCTGCTTCAGCTGTTTCAGATCCCCAACGCCATGGAAATCGCTCCCGCCTGTATCGTGGGCATCTCTGAAATCGCCATGCCCGTCATGGTGATCGCCGATCAGAACGTGGCTCCGGCGGCAGCCTTTTTTGTGGTGGTCCTGTCCACGGTACAGGTCATTTTCTTCACCGAAAGTGCCAATGCTATTATGGAATCCGACATTCCATTGGGCTTCTGGCAGCTGATTTCCATTTTCCTCCTTCGGACTCTTCTGGCCATTCCCATGATTGCCCTGGTGATGCATCTGTTGTTTTAAAACCAGCCCTTAAGCGCCGCAGTCAAAATCTCCGGCTAAGCCGGGGGCTTGGGTAAGTCCTATAAGGGCTTGTTGCGGGCATAGCCCCTTAAGGGGCCCGAAACGGTCTGACGGCCGCATTGATTTTTCGGGCTATCCCTTAAGGGGTTATTTATTGCTGTACTTGTACTATAAATTTACACGTCGGTCAAAAATCATCAGACCACGCTTCCCGTTCAGATACCCCATGATTTGTGATTTATTATATTTGGGCGGGATGCTAATGGCATATGGGCGCGATCTGGGCATGCTTTTGCCTCTATAAATCTCCACCCCCTTTTTCCGGCACAGTTTTCGCAAAATTACTCCTCATATATTTTGTTTGGTTTGTCCATATATCTCCATCCGGCAATATTTTGGTGAAAATACCACATAATATCGAAGTCTCCAACTGGTATGCGCTTAAACTGCCTATGCCTTTATCTTTCACGATGAATGCCCCCCTGTTCTGTTCGTCGTGCGGTCGGCAACCCACTTCTATCTTAAACAGGGAGTTTTTTCTTTCTCTGTTCCCCCTTCGCTATAAGCTATTAGCCGGGGGCTGCCTTTGGTGCTGCCAGCAGCAAAAGGACAGAGTGTGGTACACTCTGTCCTTTTTTCGACCACTTATCCCGCCGAACCAACCGCCTGTCCCAAAAATCATTGCCGCAGTCCCGTCCCTGTCATATAATGGAGGAACAAGGAGGACATGCAGATGAAAAAGCCATGGACCCATTACTTGGGCATGGTCGCCGTCCTGACCATGCTGTTGATTTTTCTTGTCCTGCCCGTAGGAATCTTCCTCCTTCTCAAGTTTGGCTTCCCCCCGGTCATCGGCAATTTGGCCGCCGCCCGGGCTATGGAGCGGTACGCCGACCAAGTCCATCCGGAATGGAAGGCCAGCGGCCATTGGGCGGGCTATAATCTGGTCAGCAATGGCTACTATCTCTCCTTTTCCAGCGGCGGTGGGGAGCACCTGCTGGAAAGCGGGGGCGGTTTGATAACGGATGAGGCGCGTGAGGCGGCCCTGCGGGAGGAGCTGGACATCGACGGGATCGTCCGCAGGGCGGGGCTGTGGATCCCGGATAAGAGCATCACCATGTGGAACGCCGGGTGGAGCCCTCAGGCCCCGGAGGAGGCTCTCATATCTGTCGACGTGCTGTTGAGCCCATACCAGACGAGGAGGCTATGCGAAATAAGATGGCCGACCAAGCCATGGCGGCGTATCAGGCCCTGGCCGCCCATTGTCCCGTGCACAGATTTTCCGTCCATTACCACCACGGGGGAACAGAGAGCAAACGGGGCGGGATGCTCTGGAACAAAATCACTGTGGAACTGCCCCAGGGGGAGCCCCTGGCCCGGGAGCACATCCTGAACGGGCCCCTGGTCACAGACTGAAAAAGCATGAAAAAGAGCGGCTGCAGCCGCTCTTTTTTCTAATCAGGAAGCTTTTCCTCCAGCCAGGCCAGCAGGTCCTCCATGACCTCCAGGCGGTTGATCTCGTTGAGCATCTCATGCCGCCCCCCGGGGTACAGCCGCACCGCCGCATCCCGGCAGCCGGCCCTCCGAAACATGGCCGCCACCCGCCGCACCCCCCTGCCCATGGACCCTACCGGATCCCGGTCCCCGGAAAAAAAGTACACCGGGACATCTTCATCCATCCGGGCCAGATTGGAGGGACGCCCTATAAACTGCAGTCCGCCCATCATGTCCCGGAACATGGATACCGTGGGCTTAAACATGCACATGGGATCCCTTAAAAAAGCATCCACCTCCCCCTCATCCCGGCTGAGCCAGTCGGATGGGGTGCGATTGGGGCGGAAATGCCGGTTATAGGCCCCCAGTGACAGCTCATAGATCAGGCCGCTGACATAGTCCGGCCCCCGGAGGGCGCACAGCGCCCCGGCAAGCCCTTTCCCAAACGCCACCAGAGGCGCGGGCTCCTGGCCGGTGCCGGACAGCACGGCGGCATCCACCATTCCCGGCCACCGGATCAGATGGGTCCGGGTCAAAAAGGAGCCCATGGAGTGTCCCAGCATGATATAGGGGATTCCCGGGTACTTCTCCCCCTGGATTTCCCTCAGCCGGGCCACATCCCGAACCACCAGATCCCAGCCCTTTTGCGGGGCAAAATAGCCGTATTTTCCCGCCGCCGTCCGGCCGTGGCCCAGGTGGTCCTCCCCGCACACCGCAAATCCACAGCCGGCAAAAAAGCGGGCCGCCCGGTCATATCGGCCCATGTGCTCCGCCACCCCATGGACGATTTGGAGCACCGCCCGGGGGGTCCCGTCCGGCTTCCACTCCCGGGCATAGATGTTATGAACCCCGTCCGCCGACAGATAGGTAAACTCCGCCGGAGCCTCCATGCTCCCGCCCCCATTTCAGGCCGCCTGGGCACCAGGCGGTTTTTTCTCAGTGTACCCCGGACCGGGGACGCCGTCAACGAAAACATCCCTCACATCCGTTCCAGCATTCCCCGAATTGCCCGGCAATGCAGACCTCCGTCCTGGGCAAGCTCCTGACACAGCTCCTGAACAGCCGGATCCTCCAGACCTTCAGCCGCCTCCAGGCAGAGCCGGGACCACTTGCGCTCCCACAAATACTGCTCCCGCAGAGCCTGAGCCAGGCTTCCACTCCGGACAGGAACAGTTCCTGCCGGACGATACCTGCTGCCCGCAGCCAGAAAATAGCAGGCGGCCAGCTGCCGCAGGGCCCGCTGGTGGTCGGAGAGCAGCCCGGATAAGGTCCGTGCGTGGCCGCCCGCCCGGCGAACCAGTCCCTGACTGGCCCCTATTCCCTCCTGAGCCAGGTCCATCAGCCGGCGAAGGGTCTCCGTCTCCTCCTTTCCGGCGAGGGAGGGGGCCCTCTCCTCCGGAATGGCCAGTCTCTTCTCCTCTACCGCCGGAGCCGGCGCCGCGTCCGGCGGCGTCACAGCGATGAGACTGTTTTTTTCATCGGGCATCACCCGGGCCCAGACCCGGCGAAACACCTCCGGGTCGATTTGCTGCTGCTCCAGCATGGTGAGATCCGGCTGCTGTTCCATATAAACTCCTCCTTTTCAAAACCCAACGGATTTTCGCGAACCGGGGGTTAAAACGGCATACTTCCCCGTCCGCCTGCTGCCTGCCCTCTATCCTATGCGCAAAGGATAAAAATGGCCCAAAGGCTTGCCTTTGTCCCCGGGTTATGCTAGAATTCCTTCACATTCTGTCTAAAGGAGCGAGTGACATGGCCCCCGAAGAACACAACGATTACATTGTCCGCACGGTGAATACCCCCCATCAGTTTTCCTATGAAAACGGCATTCTCGTCACCGATGTGGAACCCGGCTACGCCAAAGGGGAGCTGCGGGTCGGTCCTGACAGCATCAATCCACACGGAAACGTCCACGGCGGCGCTTTGGCCACCCTGGCCGACACGGTGGGCGGGTGCTGCGCCTGTTCCAAGGGCGGGAGCTGCGTCACCGCCGGCTGCTCCATGGAGTTTCTCCGACCGGCCTGCGGTTCCAAAATCTTCTGCGAGGCCACACCCAAAAAACTGGGCAGAACACTGTCGGTGGTCCAGCTGGTGATGACCAACGATCAGAACGTGGTGGTGGCCACGGGCACCTACACCTTTTTTATGTCCCAGTGACCATCTTTCCCGCCGGCGGGCTAAATTTTACCGTTTTGGGGCGGATATGAGGAAATCCGCGGTCTTTCTTCCTCTTTTTCTTGAAACGGCCTTGACTTTTCCTCAGGGCCGTGATAGGATACACGCAATTCCAACTGAATATTGGATAGAGGCGCGGTACGCATGCGTACCGGGGGACAAGGCCAGGCAGCCGTCCTCCGGAAGAGGGCGGGCCGCCGAAGGTTCTCCGGCCTGCCTGGGCCGGCTGTTCCTGGGCCGTGGGGAGAATATCCTCCGGACTGTCACGATTGCAGTGGAGCGCTATCCAGAGGTCCCCGGGCTGTGTGTGTTTGGGGATCGTCCGGTTTTACCATGGGTGCTTCACGCGCGCATGGTTTTTTTGCGCCCTCCGTCTCATTCTGTCCGATTTTCAAACTGGTATGCGGTCCCAGGGCCGTACAGGGGGGAACCTCCCCTCAAAATTAAGTGGAGGGAAATGAACATGAGAGTAAGAAGAGCCTGGCCCGCACGCATCATGGTCCTTGTCATGATGCTGCTGGCCCTGACCGTGTCCAGCTTCGCTGTGCTGGACCATGACCCCACACAGGACAGCGGCACCAAAATGATCGAGTGCCCCGACTGCGGGAGCATAGGCGTCGTCCTTTCGGATGGGGGTGAAGCCATCCTCTGCGAGACCTGTGAGGGAAACGGCTATGTCCAATCCCCCAGCAATTTCTACAACACCCCGATGGCTCTGCTGCCGCCCATTATTGCCATTGCCCTGGCCCTGATTACCAAGGAGGTCTATTCCTCCTTGTTCATCGGCATCCTGGTGGGCGGCCTGCTGTACTCCAACTTCTCCTTTGAGGGGACGCTGAACCACGTGTTCAGCGGCGGCATCGTGGCCTCCCTGTCCGACGGCTACAATGTGGGCATCCTCATCTTCCTGGTCATTCTTGGGGCCATGGTGTGCCTGATGAACAAGGCGGGCGGCTCCGCCGCCTTCGGCCGCTGGGCCCAGAAGAACATCAAGTCCCGGGTGGGCGCCCAGCTGGCCTCCATCCTCCTGGGCTGCCTCATTTTCATCGACGACTACTTCAACTGCCTCACCGTGGGCAGTGTCATGCGCCCCATCACCGACAAGCACCAGGTCTCCCGGGCCAAGCTGTCCTACATCATCGACGCCACCGCCGCCCCCATCTGCATCATCGCCCCCATCTCCTCCTGGGCCGCCGCCGTGTCCGGCTTCGCCGAGGACGGACAGGGTCTGACCCTGTTCATCCGGGCCATCCCCTACAACTTCTATGCCCTGCTCACCCTGGTGATGATGGTGGGTCTGGTGGTGATGAAGGTGGACTTTGGCCCCATGGCCAAGCATGAGAAGAACGCCGTTGAAAACGGCGACCTGTTCTCCGGCTCCAACCCCTACGCCATGCTGGACGAGGAGACCGACGAGAGCAAGGGCCGGGTGCTGGATCTGGTGCTGCCCATCATCGTGCTGGTGATCTGCTGCGTGGTCGGCATGATCTACTCCGGCGGCTTCTTCTCCGGGGAGAGCTTTGTGGACGCCTTTTCCAACTCCGATGCCTCCGTGGGCCTGATGCTGGGCTCCGCCTTTGGTCTGGTCTTTGCCTTCCTGTATTACTTCATCCGCAAGTCCATGTCTTTCAAGGAGATGATGGGCTGCATCCCCGAGGGCTTCAAGGCCATGGTCCCCGCCATCCTCATCCTCACCTTTGCCTGGACCCTGAAGGGGATGACCGACTCCCTGGGCGCCAAGTTCTTCGTCCGCGACTTTGTGCGCACCTCTGCCACCGGGGTGCAGATGCTGCTGCCTGTCATCGTGTTTGTCATCGGCTGCCTGCTGGCCTTTGCCACCGGCACCAGCTGGGGCACCTTCGGCATTCTCATCCCCATCGTCCAGAACGTCTTCTCCATGGACAACCCCCTGGCCATCATCTGCATCTCCGCCTGTATGGCCGGCGCCGTATGCGGCGACCACTGTTCTCCCATCTCCGACACCACCATTATGGCCTCCGCCGGAGCCCAGTGCGACCATGTGAACCATGTGTCCACCCAGCTGCCCTACGCCATCTCCTGCGCGGTCATCTCCGGCCTGTCCTATATCCTGGCCGGCCTGCTGGCCAGCAGCGGCCTGCCCGGCCTGATTGCCCTGCCTGTGGGCATCGCCTTGATGCTCGGCTTCCTCTTCCTGATGAAGCGCCGTCAGGCCGCCTGAGCGGGTCCTTTTCCTCAAACCGAGCCGTCAGCCTCCTCTAGAGGCTGACGGCTCTCAGTTTGTCAATCCCCACGTCTGCGCGGCCTGTGGGGGCGTTGGCACTTCCGCATTACGGGCGAAAATGGAGCGGACTCTGCTCCGAGGAAAGCCCCCGCCCTACTAGATCGATGGAGCCCAAAATGGAGGACAAGAAAAGCCGCCCGGAGGGCGGCGGACCAAACCGAAGCCCAGCGTCAGCACAGCCGTTGGCGGTTTACCGCCTTACGGATGCGGCCTGCCCCTTTCGGGTAAACGGGTCCCGGTTGGAGAGGAGTGGAGCGGACTTTGCCCCGACGACGGTTGACATCTCCGGGGCACAAAGTCATAATAAAGACATACATTTTGGTTTATCCTATGGAGGTCACCATGGAATTTTACGGTACGCTAGGGACGGCCTGCACCTCCCGGGACACATTGACCCGCCTGTTTCAGGCCGGGATGACCGGAGCCCGGCTCAACCTGTCCCATACCAGTCTGGCCCGCTGCAGCGGGCTGCTCTGTCAGGTCTTCCGGCCCGCTGCCCAGGACGCCGGGGCGGTCCCCCATCTGATCATTGACCTTCAGGGACCGGAGCTGCGCGTGGGCAATCTTCCCCAGCCCCTGTCTCTGGACCTGGGGTCGGAGATCCTCTTGGGCGCGGGAGGAATCCCCATCCCCGGCCCCGCCCTGGCCGCCGCCCGACCGGGGCACGAAATTTCTCTGGATGACAGCGCCCTCCTGCTGGAGGTCCGGTCCTCCAGCGGCCATACCCTCACCTGCCGGGTGCTGCGGGGCGGCGTGCTCCGCAGCCGGAAGAGCCTGGCCATTCTTGGGGTCCAGCCGGAGGTCCCCACCCTCACCGGCGATGACTTGTCCAACCTGGACCTGGCCGGGCAGGCGGGAGTGACACACATCCTTCAGCCCTTTGTCCGGGGCCGGGCCGACGTGGATACCCTCCGTCAGGCCCTGGAGGCCCGGGGGCTGAGCCACATACAGATTATGGCAAAGATTGAAAACCAGCTGGGGTTGGACCATTTGGACGAGATTATGAACGCCGCCGATCAGATCTGCATCGCACGGGGGGATTTGGGCAACGCCATGCCTCTGTGGCAGCTGCCCGGCGTACAGAAGGAGCTGTCCCGGCGGTGCCGGAAGGCAGGAAAGTCCTTTTGTCTGGTCACTCAGCTGCTGTGGTCCATGGAACACCGGCCGGTACCCACCCGGGCGGAGGTAAGCGACATCTATAACGGCGTGCTGGACGGAGCTTCCTCCCTGATGCTCACCGGAGAGACCGCCGTGGGCGGCTATCCCGTCCAGGCCATGGAATACTTGGTAAAAACCGCCCAAGCCGCCTTGGAGGGGCTGGAAAGAAAGGAATTCTGATATGGATCAAGTACTGTTTGTAGACGCCTGCATGCGGGGGCCAGAGCTGTCCCGAACCTGGCGCCTGTGTCAACATTTTCTGCAGGCATATACCGCCCGCCGCCCGGAGACGGAGGTTCTCTGCCGGGATCTGAGCCGGAGCGGCCTGCCTCTTCTCACCGCAGAGCTGGCCGGACAGCGTGAGCGCTGGGTCACAGAGGAGCCCGGACATCCCCTTCTGGCACCCGCCCGGGAGGTGGCCGCCGCCGACCTGATCGTGGTGGGCGCCCCCTGCTGGGACCTCTCCTTCCCCGCCGCGCTGAAGGTCTATCTGGAGTGGGCAAGCGTGAAGAACATCACCTTCCGCTACGAGGAGGATGGGCAGCAGATGGGTCTGAGCCGGGCCAGGGAGCTGATCTATATCACCACCGCCGGCGGCCCCATGGACGGGCAGCAGTATGGCTGCGACTATGTGAGGGCCCTGGCCGCCATGCTGGGGGTCCCAAAAACCACCTGCGTGTCCGCCGGGGAGCTGGACATCTGGGGGCGTGATCAGGAGTCCATCCTGACCCGGGCTGAAGCGGAGCTGACCGTCCTGGCTCGCAGCATCTGACGAACCGTTTTTGCAGGGCGCCTCCAGGGAGCCGCCCTCAGCTTGTCAAAAAGGCCCTCCCGCAAGGAGTTCCGCCGCCCGCAGGCGGCGGAATAAAGTGAAATCCCGTCATTTCCCGCGAAAGATTTTTCGGCAATTTTGCAAAAATCGAGGGAACTCTCTCGTGCAGTTCTTCTTGAAAAAGCGGCTGCGCCACTTTTTCGACAGTCGGGGCGTCTCCCAGGAGCCGCCCCCGTTTTTTCTTGCCCAAAGAGGGAAAGACTGATATACTGAGGTCAGAACAAGGACACCCGGCCCAGGCCGGAGAACGGGGGACTTCCAAACATGAAAAAACTGATGGTCCTGGATGGCAATTCCATTGTCAACCGGGCCTTTTACGGGGTGAGCCAGACCCTCACCACCCGGGCGGGCCAGCCCACCAACGCCATTTTGGGCTTTCTGAATATTCTCAACAAGCTGCTGGACGAGGAAAATCCAGACGCCCTGTGCGTCACCTTTGACCGGAAGGCCCCCACCTTCCGCCATCTGGCCTACGAGGGCTATAAGGCCCAGCGGAAGGGGATGCCCGACGAGCTGGCCAGCCAGATGCCCCTGCTGAAAGAGGTACTGGCTGCCATGAACATCCCCATGTACGAGCTGGACGGCTGGGAGGCGGATGACCTGATCGGCACCATCTCTGCGCGGGATACGGCAGCGGGCTGGGATACCGTGGTAGTCACCGGGGATAAGGACTCCCTCCAGCTGGTGACGGAGCGGACCACCGTCAAGCTGGTATCCACCCGAATGGGCCGGACCACCACCAAGGACATGACGCCGGACTCCTTCCGGGAGGAGTATGGCTTTGACCCCATCCATATTATTGATTTAAAGGCCCTGATGGGAGACGCCAGCGACAACATTCCCGGGGTGCGGGGCGTGGGCGAAAAGACGGCCATGGCCCTAATTCGTCGGTATGGCTCCATCCACAGCCTGTATGCTGCCATGCCCTCCCCGGAGATGGCCCCCGGGGAGACGGCCAAGCCCGGGGTGGTAAAGAAACTGGCGGAGGGGGCGGAGGACGCCCGCATGTCCTTCGACCTGGCAACCATCCACACCGACGCCCCCATCCAATTTGATCCGGAGCAAAATCTGCGGCAGCCGGCAGACAACAACGCCCTGTACCAGCTGTTTCTGGACCTGGAGTTCTCCAAACTCATGGACAAATACCACCTCACCGCCCCCCAGGGGGAGGGTGACGCCCAGGCCGATGGGCCGGTGGAGGGCTCCTGTACAACCGAAACCGTTGCCACAGAGGCCCGGCTGGAGGAGCTGCTGCATTTGTGGCGGTCCCTGGACTGGGTAAACGTGCTGGCCCTGGCGGGACTGGACGTGGTATGCGTGGAATACCAGCTCAGTCGGCACGACCACCATGCCGCCCTGTTCTTTGCCGACCAGTGGGAGGGACACAATCAGTTTTTGACCCGCTTCTTCTCCGACGGACAGGTCAAAAAGGCTACCCATGGTCTGAAGGGCCTGTGGCGGGCCCTGCTGGCCGAGGGCATCTCCCCCGACGGCTTCGTTTTTGACGCCGAGGTTGCCGCCTATCTCCTCGCCCCCACCGACGGCAGCTATGACCTGGAAAAGCTGGGGCTGACCTATTACAACCGCCAGTTTGCCAAGGCGTCCGACTACCTGGAGGAGGGGGCCTTTGGCCCTCTGGCCGACCCGGCCGTCCCCCTGGCCGCCCTCACCTCTCACTGTGCCCTCATCGGCGCATTGCGGAACACCCTGTCCCAGCGGCTGGAGGAGCTGGGGATGAAAACCCTGTACGAGACGGTGGAGCTGCCCCTGTGCCGGGCGCTGGCAGAGATGGAGACGGCAGGCTTCCTCATCGACCGGGGCGCCCTGGTTCAATTTGGAGCCATGCTGTCCAGCCGTATTGAAACCGTCCAGTCCAGGATCTACCAGCTTGCGGGGGAGGACGGCTTCAACATCAACTCCACCCAGCAGCTGGGCCATATCCTCTTTGACAAGCTGGGCCTGCCCCCGGTGAAAAAGACCAAGACGGGCTACTCCACCAACGCCGATGTACTGGACAAGCTGCGGGGGCAGCACCCCATTATTGAAGAGATTTTGGAGTACCGCCAGCTGACCAAGCTGAAATCCACCTATGTGGACGGTCTGGACAAGGTCATCCCCCCCGACGGACGCATCCACACCTCCTTCCAGAACACTGTCACCGCCACCGGGCGGCTCAGCTCCACTGAGCCAAACCTGCAGAACATCCCCGTGCGCACCGAGCTGGGAGCGGAGCTGCGGAAAATGTTTGTAGCCCCGGCGGGGATGGTGCTGGTGGACGCCGACTACTCCCAGATCGAGCTGCGGCTGCTGGCCTGTATGGCGGGGGACCAGTCCATGATTGACGGCTTCAATTCCGGGGAGGATATCCACACCATCACCGCCTCCCAGGTATTCGGCGTGCCCCAGAGTCAGGTCACCCCCCTTATGCGCCGCTCCGCAAAGGCAGTAAACTTCGGCATCGTCTACGGCATCTCCCCCTTTTCCCTGTCCCAGGACATCGGCGTCACCGTGGCCCAGGCCAAGGAATATATGGACAAATATTTTGAACACTACGCCGGCGTGCGGGCCTATATGGACGGCGTGGTGGAGCAGGCAAAAAAGGACGGCTATGTAACCACCCTCTTCGGCCGCCGGCGCTGGATTTCAGAGCTGAAGTCCTCCAACTTCAACACCCGGTCCTTTGGGGAGCGGGTTGCCCTCAACGCCCCCATCCAGGGCACTGCGGCCGACATCATAAAGCTGGCCATGCTCCGGGTCCGGGACCGCCTGCTTGCAGAGGGGCTGACGGGCCGGCTGGTCCTTCAGGTCCATGACGAGCTGATCGTGGAGTGTCCGGAGGAGGAAGCCGGCCAAATTCAGGCCCTGGTAAAGGAGGAGATGGAAGCCGTGGCCTCCCTCCCCGTCCCTCTGGCGGCCGAGACGGGGGCGGGGAAAAGCTGGGCTGAGGCCCACTAGCCCGGTTCAACGTTAAGTTCATTTGGCTTCCCCTGACAGACAACCCTCACCGCACGCCCCGTCCCTTCGCCGGTCCGCCCTTTGAGCGGCGGCTCCGTCCCTGACAGTCATTCACTTTGGTTTCTTTGGCCGTACAAATCAAACATCTTTATGGAGGAGGCTTTTTTATGTGTCTGTTTCAATTCCTGACCAACCGCGCAGACCGCTACGCCGCCCAATCCACCTGGAGAGATTTTGCCCTGGTCAAGCTGTGTCTGGGGGCCATGGGAGTGCTTATAGGGATGGCCATCCCCGCCAGGCACAGGAACCGGGCAGGTCTTCTGGCCGGGGTGCTCTTTTTGACCACCTATGCGGCGCTCCTTGGACGGTTTCTCCCCTTCCTGTTCTCAACAGATCAGGAGGACAGCTCATTCTGATTCAGTCCGGTGTCCTGGTATCGTTTCATTGAGATGCTCCGTCAGTGCGAGGGCCGCTTTCCGGTCCTCGCACTGTGTTTGTCCTGCGTCTCCATCAAAAAGAAATTTTCCGCACGGTGGGGCCGTTTATCGGCCGGCCATTCCCTCCGGAATAACCTGACTGCACAACATTATCCCGGCCCCCCATGTTTCGTTTCTTCATCCTTACCGCCGCCTATTCCGCAAAAACGACCGTCTGTCCCGATTTTGTTGCGAATTCCATCCCGGTTTGTTACATTAAAGATAACCCATCCGCCTTTTATCACAAGAAGGAGGCTATCCCATGAAAAACCGGACCGACCAAATTCTTCTGGCTCTCTTCGTTCTGTCTCTGGTCCTCTACGGAGTCATCCTGGTGACTTTCATCGAATACGGCGGCAGAGTCTCCCCAGCCCCCTTGGGCGTACTCCTGCTCAGGCAGCTCCACGTCTGGCTGGCCCTGGGCTTTCACGCCGTCCCCTTTTTCTGCCTCCAGCTGCTCCTGTGCCGGACAGCCAGACGTTGGGTTGCCGCCCTGCCCGCCCTCCTGCTGTCAGCCTTTCTCCTGGCCTGTGCCGCCGGCTATCTACGGGCCACCGGCTGGGACGCTCTGGGCTGGGTCATCCTGCTCCTTGGCTGCGCCGCCCCCGCCGTGGGCTGTGCACTGACCTGGGCGGTGTACGGTTTCCACCGGCTCTATCAGCGGGGCGGCATCCATGGATAGTGCCGCCCGTATCCTCTTTTCCGCCACCTCGGCGGGAAGGGGCCGTCCGGTCTGCGGGACCTCCCGGGACCGCTATGGCCATGTACCCCTTTCGCCGGGACCATACCTTTATAAAGGGGCGTTTAACCTATGAAGCTCTCCTCCTTTCTCACCTTCTCCGCCTTTGGAATCAGCACCATTCTGTTTCGGCGGAAAAAGCCCATTCTGGGCACCATCATCCTCACCGACCGGTGCAACCTCCAATGCAGGCACTGCTCAGTAAATAATATCGTGGCCGCCGACTACCCCTACGGGGACATCCGCCGGGAGATGGATACCCTGTACGCCATGGGGGTACGCATCCTGTTTTTCTGCGGCGGTGAGACCTTTCTGTGGCGGGACGGGGAAAAGACCCTGCGGGACCTGGTGATCGAGGCCAAGGAAATGGGCTTTCTCATCGTCAACACAGTGACCAACGGCACCTTTCCCATCGACCTGCCAGAGGCCGACCTGATTCTCCTGTCTCTGGACGGGGACCGTGCCGCCCACAACGCCATCCGCGGAGACACATATGACACCATTTTGTCCAACATCCGGGGGGCCTCCCGGGACAACATCTGCCTGTACATGGCGGTTGACCATCTGAACAAGGACACGGTGGCCCACGTGTGCCGGACAGCCCGGGAGGAACCCAACGTCCGGGCGGTGTCCTTCAACTTCCACACCCCCTACCCGGATACCCGGGCCCTGGCCCTGAGCCGGGAGGAAAAAAAGGCCGTCTGCGGCCAGCTGGAGCAGTTGATGGCGGAGGGATTCCCTATTTTCAATTTAAAGTCCGCCTTTCCCCATCTGGTGGACAACACCTTCCCCACCCCATGCCGCCAATGTGTGGTGATGGAGCGGGGCAGAATATCCGTGTGCGGCCGGTGCGTGGATGTCCCCGGGCTTTGTGAGCAGTGCGGCTACTTTTTCGCCGCCGAGTACGCCTTGGTGTTCCAGGGCAGCATTCCGGTGATTCTGGACATGCTGTCCACCTACCTAAAATATATCTGAGAGGAGCTGAGCCCCCTTGTCCACTCTGGTCACCGCGGCCCGGATTTGGCTCACCCGCAGCCGCGCCCCCTTTCACTTCTCTCCGGACTGGGATCAGCCCCTGCCCATGGAGGGGAGCGAGCCTCTGGGGCTGTATATCCACATCCCGTTCTGCCGCACCATATGCCCGTTCTGCCCCTACTGCAAGGTGATGTGGGAGGAAGAGCTGGCCCGGAACTATCTGGATGGGCTGCTGGCCGAGATCCGCATGGTGGGGAGCCAGTGGGCGGGGCGGCGAAGGGTCACCAGCCTGTACTTCGGCGGCGGCTCCCCCGCCCTCATGGCCGACCGGCTGGGGGAAATCACTGCCGCTCTGGAAAAACATTTTATAATCACCGACGGCGTGGGCGTGGAACTTCATCCGGAGGACGTGTCCCCCGCCACCCTCACCCTGCTGAAGCAGGCGGGGGTGACCAAAATCTGTATCGGCATCCAGTCCTTTCAGCCAAATTCTCTCCAGCGGCTGGGCCGGACGCGCCCCGATCCAGCCGCGCTGGGCGCTGCCCTGCGGGCCGTCCCCTTTGACACCGTGTCCGCCGACTTTATCTTCGCCCTGCCGGGACAGACCTTTGAAGCCCTGCGCCGGGACATTCTGCTGGCGGAGGAGCTGGGGGCCGACCATTTGGCCCTCTACCCGTTCATCGACTTCTCCTTCACCCCCGGAGAACACCAGGCCCTGTCCCACCGGGAAAAGCGGGCCCTGCTGGACCGGGTGGTGGACTTTCTCCGGGGAAGAGGCTACGTCCGGGACTCCATCTGGACCTTCGCCCGCAGGGCGGGGGCGGGGTACTCCTCCATGACCCGGACCAACTTTCTGGGCTTCGGCTGTTCGGCCACCACCCTGCTCCGGGGGCAGTTCAAGGTCAATACCTTCTCTGTTTCCGCCTATCTGGACCGGATCTCAGAAAAAAAGCTGCCCACCGCCCTCACCTGCCGCTTTACAGAACGGCAGCGGATGGTGTATGATTTGTTTTGGCAGGCCTATACCACCCGGATCTCCGGGACAGGATTTCAGCGGCTCTTCGGTGTTCCGCTGACAAAGATGTACGGCCTGGAACTCCGTCTGGCCCGGCTGCTGGGCTGGGTAAGCCGGGAGGGGGAGGACTGGCTCCTCACCGACGCCGGGGCATTCCGCTTCCACATCTTTGAGGGGTACTACACCCTGTCCTATATCGATCGGATGTGGGGACTCATGGGCCGCCAGCCTTTCCCGGAGGAAATGGACCTCTGACATCAACTCTTTAGGAGCGTTATCCATGTATTATGAAATTGTCCCCATGGACCGCAGCCACATCCCTCAAATTGTCGCTCTGGAGCAGGCCAGCTTCTCCACCCCCTGGACGGAGACCATGCTGTCCGATGCTCTGTTCGACCCCCAGGCCAGCTTCATCGTGGCCGAGGACGAGGAGGGGCATATTTTAGGCTACGCCGGTCTCCACGTCATTCTGGACGAAGGCTATATCGACAATATTGCGGTGGAGCCTGACGCCCGGCGCCACGGGGTGGCCTCCGCCCTGCTGGACGTGTACTGCCGGTTTGGGGCCGCCAATCTGGCCTTCCTCACCCTGGAGGTCCGTGCCTCCAACGCCCCCGCCATCGGCCTGTATCAAAAGTATGGCTTCCAGCAGGCAGGCCTGCGGAAGGGCTACTACAGCCACCCCAGGGAGGACGCGGTTATTATGACCCGCACCTTCTCCAGAGACAGCGGGGAGGCGTGACAGGATGAACATCTTGGCCATTGAATCCTCCTGTGACGAGACCGCCGCCGCCGTGGTCCGGGATGGGCGGACGGTGCTGTCCAACTGTATCTCTTCCCAAATCGAGATGCACACCATTTACGGGGGTGTGGTCCCCGAGATCGCTTCCCGGAAGCATGTGGAGGCGGTGTCCGGCCTGGCCGACCAGGCTCTGGTCCAGGCTGGATTGGCCAAACGCGACCTGGACGCGGTGGCGGTGACCTACGCCCCCGGCCTGATCGGAGCGGTGCTGGTGGGGGTCAACTTTGCCAAGGGAGCGGCCATGGCCTTAGATCTGCCCCTGATTCCCGTCCACCATGTCCGGGGACATATCGCCGCAAACTACCTCACCCATCCGGACCTGGAGCCCCCCTTTGTCTGCCTGTGCGTCTCCGGCGGCACCACCGCCATTGTGGATGTGCGGTCCTACACCGATATGGCGGTACTGGGCGGAACCCGGGATGACGCCGCCGGGGAGTGCTTTGACAAGGTGGCCCGGGTGCTGGGCATCGGCTATCCCGGAGGCGGCCCCATGGACCGGCTGGCCGACGGAGGGGACGACAGCCGGTATGAGCTGCCCCGGGCCCATGTGGCGGGTCACGAGCTGGACATGTCCTTCTCCGGTTTGAAGACCGCCAGCCTGAATCTCATCCACAACGCTCAGCAGAAGGGAGAGCCGTTGGACCTGCCCTCCTTTGCCGCCTCCTTCGGCCGGGCGGTAAGCGAATCCCTGGTCCCCCGGACCATGGAGGCCGCCAGCCGCCTGGGTTACGGAAAGGTGGCGGTGGCCGGGGGCGTAGCCGCCAACCGGCGCATCCGCTCCGACCTTCAAGCTGCCTGCGCTGCCAGCGGGGACAGGCTGTTTCTCCCGGATCTGAAATACTGCGGGGACAACGGGGCCATGATCGGCTGTCAGGGCTACTATGAGTACCAGGCCGGCCATACGGCCGGTTTAGACCTAAACGCTTATGCCACCCGGGACATCTCCCTGGGGTGACGGCTGACCTTCCAAAGCGGGTATTCGCCCTCTCATTTCCACATTATGTTGCCCGGATTTTTCTTCCATTTTACACACATTTTATTTTTCGGGTGCGCCCTCTTCTTCAAATCCCCAGTTTTCCTGTGGTTTTCCACACAGAATGTGGAAAACCATGTGGAAATTGTGCATAACTTTTATCCACCGCCGTTCTCATCACAAATTATGTCAATCATTTCGCCCTTTTTCCCGAAAAAACGTGGCAGGCCTCAGTGGCTGTTATACCCGGAAATTTTTGATTTTCCCCTTGACAGCCTTCTTTTCCGGTGATAGAATGACACGGTACAAAAAAGCAGGTACGGTTCCCCGTCCTCACCTCAGGCCAGAGCCAAAGGGTTAACATGGAATGACGACCGCCGGTATTCCGGCGTTGTTTTGCTGTGATACGGGAGCCGAAGCCGGCCGCCGTATTTTTTTATGCCCGCCCCCTCCCGTTTGGATGCCGGGGCGGACCATCAAAATAGCATACCGCTATTTTTATTTATGTCTGGAGGTGCTTTCCCATCGCTAACACAGGTCATCAAACCAATGAAGAAATTCGGGACAAGGAGGTCCGCCTGATCTCCGAGTCCGGCGAACAGCTGGGTATCGTGGCTTCTCAGGAGGCGCAGCGCCTGGCTGAGGAGCGGGGTCTGGATCTGGTGAAGATCTCCCCCAACGCCGTGCCCCCCGTGTGCAAGCTCATGGACTACGGCAAGTATCGGTTCGAACAGACCAAGCGCGAGAAGGAAGCCAAAAAGAATCAGCGCGTGGTGGAGATCAAGGAGATCCGTATGTCCCCCGGCATTGACGTGAACGATTTCAACGTCAAGCTGCGCAACGCGCTGAAGTTTCTGGGGGAAGGCAACCGCTGCAAGGTTACCGTCCGCTTCCGCGGCCGGCAAATGGCCCACACGGAGATCGGCCAGGAGCTGCTGCTGCGGTTTGCCGAGCAGTGCGGCGAGGCCGCCGTGATGGACAAATCCCCCAAGCTGGAGGGGCGGAGCATGTCACTGTTTCTCTCCCCCAAAGCGGTACCCAAGACGTAAAAAAGAAGTAAAGGAGTTCACTGTTATGCCGAAGATCAAGATTAAAACTCACAGCGGCGCCAAGAAGCGCTTTTCCCTCACCAAAACCGGCAAGGTCAAGCGCGCCATGACCAAGAAGCGCCACCTGCTTAACGGCCACGGGAAGACCACCAAGCTGAAGCGGGCTCTGCGCGGCACCACCTATGCCGACAAGACCAACGAGGCCGCCATCAAGCGCATGATCCTGTATAAGTAAGAAGAGGGAGGGAACGAACAATGGCACGAGTGAAAGGCGCGATGATGACGCGCAAGAGAAGAAACAAAATCCTCAAGCTGGCCAAGGGCTACTGGGGTTCCAAGTCCAAGCATTACAAAATGGCCAACCAGGCCGTGATGAAATCCGGCGTTTACGCCTATACCGGCCGCAAGCTGAAGAAGCGCGACTTCCGTCAGCTGTGGATTACCCGTATCAATGCCGCTTGCAAGCTTAACGGCATGAACTACTCCACCTTTATGAACGGCCTGAAGAAGTCCGGCATCGTGATCAACCGCAAGATGCTGGCCGAGCTGGCTGTCAACGACAAGGCCGCTTTTGTTCAGCTCACCGAGACCGCCAAGAAGGCCCTGGCCTGATTGGAACTCTCGTCTGTTTCACTGTACACAGGGCGCCGCAGGCTTTCCGCCTGCGGCGCCCTTTTTTTCCACCCTTTATCCCGCCAACGCCGCTGCTGCCCTCTTCCCCCTGAAAAAAGCAGAAACGGATTGTAATTTCCCCGGATTTCCTGTATGATACTTCGGAGAGGAGTGAGGTCTTTGCGGATCATGGCCATTGACTATGGAGACGCGCACACAGGGGTGGCGCTCTCTGACCCCACGGGTTTTTTAACCGGCACGGCCTCCACCATCCACAGCCGGAAGGCGGAAGCCGTTTTGGAGGAACTGGCCCGGCTGGTGCGGGAAAACCAGGTGGACGAGCTTGTAATGGGTTTCCCCAGAAACATGGACGGCACTGAAGGCCCCCGTGCCCAGCTGTACCGGGACTTTGCCGCCCGGGTGGCGGAGGCTACCGGCCTGACCCCCGTACTGTGGGACGAACGGCGGACCACCGTGGACGCCCACCGGATTCTCCAGGAATCAGGAAAAAATGCCAAAAAGCGAAAAAAAACAGTGGATGCCGTAGCGGCCTCCCTGATTCTGGAAGGATATCTGGATTTCAAACGCATGGGGGGCTAGGCCCACCCCGAGCCCGGCGGAACGGGCCATCTTTTCCGTCCGGAACTGAGCTTTTATATCAATGCAGGGAGGTATTTTTATGTTGGGAGTCAATGTCACGTACACCATGAAGCCCGGTATGCGGGCCGAATTTTTGGAAGCGGTGGCCGCCTGCGGCGCCCAGGCGGCCGTCCGGCAGGAGACAGGCTGCATCCAGTACGACTACTTTCTGTCCGTGGACAATCCGGACAAACTGCTTTTGGTAGAAAAGTGGACCGACCGGAAGTGTCAGGAGGTTCACAACACCCAGCCCCACATGGCCCAGGTAGCCGCCATCAAGGACCGCTGCGTCACTGATACCGAGTTGGAATTTTACGACCTTTAACCAGCTGACCCAATACAGAGAGAACTTGCAGAGAGGAATGATTACAAGTGGAAATCAAAAATGTGTGGGCTGTCTATTTCAGCGGCACCGGAACCACCCAGAAGGTGGCAACAGCTCTATCTAAATCCGTGGCCCAGGGACTGGATGCCTCCTGGCAGGAGTACTGCTTCAATCTGCCCAAAGCGCGGGAGACAGATCTGTCCTTCGGCCCTGATGATTTGGTGGTGCTGGGCGTCCCCGTGTATGCCGGGCGGGTGCCCAATCTGCTGCTGCCCTATGTCCGGGACATGGTCCACGGAAACGGCGCCCTGGTTGTCCCCGTGGTGCTGTACGGCAACCGGAACTTTGACGATGGCCTGATGGAGCTGCGCAATGTGGCCCGGGACAACGGCTTCCACCCCGTGGCCGCCGGCGCCTTTGTGGGCGAGCACTCCTTCTCCAAAATTCTGGGCGCAGGCCGCCCGGATGACCAGGACATGGCTCTGGTCCAGCAGCTGGCGCAGGCCGTCATTGACAATGTCAAATCCTTGACGCAGGCTCCCGCCCAGGCGGTTGAGGTGGAGGGCTGCGACCCCATCCGCCCCTACTACACCCCCCGGGACCGCCACGGTGAGCCCATCAAGGATTTCCTCAAGGCTAAGCCGGTCACCGACCCGGACAAGTGCGTCAAGTGCGGCCTGTGCGCCCGGGTCTGCCCCATGGGCGCCATCGACCCCAATGATGTGTCCAGCGTGGTGGGCAAGTGCATCAAGTGCTGCGCCTGCGTAAAGAAATGCCCCATGGGCGCCAAGTACTTTGACCATGAGGGCTACCTCTACCACCAGCACGAGCTGGAGGACCAGTACGCCGGCCGCCGGGCGGAGAGCAAGATCTTTTTCTGATCTTGTGGACTCGGGACAGGAGCCTGTCCAACATCCGTCTTCCGTACTTTTTCCCCTCATTGGGGCTACAGCCCCAATGATATAGCAGCGCGCCGTGGAATATAATTCCACGGCGCGCTCCATTTTAATCTTTTTCCGCCGAACCCAGATACATCTCCTCCGTCTCCTGCTGTGCACGTACAATGACGGCTTTTGCGGTACCGAAGTCCTGCTGCTCTATCGCGCCGACCGCGTCAGTCAATGCATTGAACAAATGAGTATATAATCTTTTATAATCCGTCATACAATCACCTCCCCCTGTACATAATATCTGATTATCAGATAATGTATGTTTACCTCGGTGATGTATATGCGCTACAATGTTTTAAAATTTGAACGAATACGCAATCTCCGAATTGACAACAATTATACACAGGCCCAGATTGCCGACTACTTGAACGTAAAGCAAAACACATATTCACAGTACGAAATCGGCGTACTCAATTACCCCATTGATGTTTTGATGAAACTGGCCGATTTGTACCATGTCAGTGTGGATTATTTGCTGGGCCGCACCCCTGTCAAAGACCCTTATCCAAAAAAGTAACAGACGCTTGGAACCAAATTGTTTCAAGCGTCTGTTATTTTATTCCATCACCGCTCCATCTTCCAGAACTGGGCACTGTAAGGCGGCAGCTCACTGCCCCCGCCAAAGTCGTGCTTCTCCCCGGTGATCAGGTCCCAGGCCAAACCGCACCCGGCGTCGAAGTGGGCGGTATAGGGCTGGCTGTCGGCGTTGATGGCCACCAGCACCCGCTCTCCCTCCGTTTTCCGCTCAAAAATCATCTGCCGGTTGGTCAGCACCACATTTCGGTAGCTCCCGAAGCACAGGGCCTGGCTCTCCTTCTTAATGGCGGCCAGCCGGGCAATCCATTGGGTGAGCTCATTCCACTCCGGCTTCTCCAGCGACGGGCGCAGCTCGTCGTCTCCGTTTTTCTTATCCCCCTGCAGTCCCCACTCACTGCCGCAGTAGAGGGCGGGCACCCCGGGCATCCCAAACATCAGGGCATAGGCCCCGGGCAGGTGCCTGGGTTCACTGAGCTGGGTGGCGATACGGGTGACGTCGTGGTTGTCCAGAAAGGACAGCAGGTGGGCCCCCTGATACAGCGTCCATGGCTCTGGCCCAAACTGACGGGCCAGAGAGTGTCCGATCTCAAACAGATTCCCTGTGTTAAAGCTGGACCACAGGCCCTTGTAGCACTCGTAGTTGGTCACGCTGTGGCACAGCTCCGGTCCCATCCAGCGGTTGTAGTCCCCATGGAGGGTCTCCCCCATCAGGATAAAGTCCTCTTTCAGCCCTCCGGTAAAGGACCTCAGCTGTCTTAAGTACTCCGGAGGCAGACAGTAGGCCACGTCCAGCCGCAGGCCGTCAATGCCAAACTGGTCCACCCAGGACCGGATGGCGTCAAACTGGTGCTGCACCACAACCGGATTCCAGAGGTTCAGCTTTACCAGCTCATTGTGGCCCTCCCAGTCCTCGTACCAAAAGCCGTCGTTCCGGTCGGTGTTCCCACCGAAGTCTATGTGGAACCAGTCCCTGTAGGGGCTGTCCCACTTCTTCTCCTGCACATCCCGAAAGGCCCAGAAGCCCCGGCCCACGTGGTTGAACACCCCATCCAGCATCACCCGCAGCCCCGCATTGTGGAAGGTACGGCACACCCGGGCAAAGTCCTCGTTGGTCCCCAGCCGGGGGTCCAGGGCAAAGTAATCTCGGGTGTCATAGCCGTGGCGGTCGCTGTCAAACACCGGGTTAAGGAGCACTGTGTCCGCTCCCGTCTGTTTGATATGGTCCACCCAGTCCAGCAGGGCCAGGATCCGGGACTCCACCGCCGTCCCGCCGTTGTCCCGGGGCGCGCCGCACAGGCCCAGGGGATAGATCTGATAGAGAACCGCTTGGTCAAACCACATAAAAAACCTCCGTGCGCCTTGGGGCGCGCTTTCTGTATTCGTTTGCTTCCGTTTTCATCATACCCTATCCGCCGCCGGGGGGCAAGAAAAATCTAGGAAAACAACGGGCCGCCGGGTAAGGGAATTACTCCGCCCTCTTCCCGCCGAAGAGTTCCAGCACCCCTGTTCCCAAAAGAAAACAGCCAAAAAATTTCCGCAGCAGCGCCACATCCATGGAAGAAGCCGCCCAAGCGGCCAGGGCCGCGCACACCAGACCCGCCCCCACGGCAGGCAGCAGAATCTTTTTCTCCACATATCCATTTTTCAGATGGGCGGGGAGGGCCATCAGACCCGCAGGCAGAAAATACAGCAGGTTGATCCCCTGAGCCAGATGCTGGTCCACTCCGGCAAATACCGTCATATAGACCAGAAGCAGGGTGCCTCCCCCCACGCCAAAGCCGGACAGCACTCCGGCGGCCGCCCCGGCGGCCAGCGGCATCAGCCATTCATTCATAAAAAGAAACTCCTTATGCCCCCGTAGATCAGCAGCAGTCCGAAGACCCGCCTCAGCCAGTCCATCCGCACTCCCTGAAACCACTTTCCGCCTGCCCAGCCGCCCACGGTCCCGCCGATCAGGTAGGGCAGGGCCGGCCCCAGCTCCAGGCCGCCCTGCACAAAGTATATGACCGCCGACAGAGCGCACAGAGGCAGAATCACCGCCACCGAGGTGGCAAAAGCCCGCCTCTGATCCAGTCCGCAGGTCCGGGTGAGCATCGGCACCAGCACGGATCCGCCCCCTCCCCCGAAGAAGCCGTTCACCGTCCCGGCCGCTGTCCCGGCGAACAGGTAACGCCACTGAATTTTTTGCAAAACACCGCCCCCTTTTGGGCTTAGTGTGCCGAAAAGGGGGCGGTTTATGTGCGGTCTCTCTGATTGGATTATCTCTATTTGATCTCCTGTGCCAGATCGCAAAACAGGGATCCATTGTAAGCCTTAGCGGTTTTGCATTTCTGAGGGCCTTCCCGTCCCGCTCAGTCTGCCAGCTTATCCAAAAGCGCCGCCAGCTCGGCCAGTTTTTCCTCCGGATCGCCGCTGGAGATGGCCTCCCGGACGCAGTAGTCCATATGGGCCTTGAGCACCATGCGGTTGGCCTTTTTCAGGATGGACTGGGTGGCCATCAGCTGGTTGGATACATCCAGACAGTAGCGGTCCTCCTCCACCATCTTCAGAATCCCGTCGATCTGTCCCCGGGCGGTTTTCAGCAGCCGGGTCACCTGGGCATGGTCCGCCTTCACTGGATGGACACCACCTCATAGCCCGCCTGGGTGACCGCGTCGGCGAGCACCTGATCGGCTACCTCCTTGGACAGGGTCAGGGCAGCAGACTTGCCCTCCAGGCTCATCTCCACGGCGGATACCCCGTCAATGGCGGACAGGGCCTGCTCCACCCGGCCGGTGCAGTGGGCGCACATCATGCCCTCAATTTTCATGGTCTTTTTCATCACTTCATGTCCTCCTTTTTGTGTTTCCCTGGATAAATCAGAGGGGACTTCGGCCGGCATCTCACCGGACACGGCTCCCTTCATCCTGCTTTTGAAAAACCGCAGCCGCAGGGCGTTGGTCACCACACATACCGAGCTCAGACTCATGGCGGCGGCGGCAAACATGGGATTCAGCTGCCAATGCAGAGCCGCGTAGAATACACCAGCGGCCAGGGGAATCCCCAACGCATTGTAGAAGAAGGCCCAGAACAGGTTTTCCTTAATGTTTCGGATGGTGGCCTTGGACAGCTCCACCGCCACGGCGGCATCCATCAGGTCCGACTTCATCAGCACAATATCCGCCGACTCGATGGCCACATCGGTGCCCGCCCCAATGGCCAACCCCACGTCGGCCCGGGCCAGTGCCGGAGCGTCGTTGATCCCGTCCCCCACCATGGCCACCTTTTTTCCATCCCGCTGGAGATCAGAAATCTTCCGTTCCTTATCCTGGGGCAGCACCTCGGCCAGCACCTGCGTGACACCAAGCTCCCTGCCGATGGCGTCTGCGGTGCGCCGGTTGTCTCCCGTAAGCATAATTACGTCAATCCCCAGCTTCCGGAAGGCGGCCACGGCGGCGGCGCTGGTGGGCTTTGGGGTGTCAGCTACGGCAATGAGGCCCAGCACCCGTTTTTCATCGGCAAAGTACAGGGGAGTCTTGCCCTGGGCGGCCAGAACATCCGCCCGGTCAGGAAATCCGGCCAAATCCAAGCCGGCCTCCTCCATCATGGCCCGGCTGCCCCCCAGAAAGGGTTTCCCTCCAATATCGGCCCGGACCCCTCTGCCATGGACAGCCGTAAAATTTTCCACTGGGGCGGTGGACAGCTTTCTCTTTTGGGACTCCTCCACGATGGCCACGGCCAGAGGGTGTTCCGAAGGGCCCTCCAGGCAGGAGGCCAGCGTGAGAATCCCTTCTTCTTCCATCTCCTCCCCGGGCAGAATGTCAGTGACCACCGGCTTGCCCTGGGTGAGTGTTCCCGTTTTGTCCAGCACCACCGTGTCGATGGTGTGAAGCGTCTCCAGGGCCTGGGCGGATTTGATTAAAATTCCGTTCTCCGCCCCCTTTCCCGTGCCCACCATGATGGCCACAGGGGTGGCCAGTCCAAGGGCGCAGGGGCAGGAGATCACCAGCACCGCCACTCCGGCGGTCAGGGCCCGCGTCACATCTCCCCCGGTGGCTGCCAGCCAGACCACGGCAGTCACGGCAGCAATTCCCATAACCACGGGGACAAAAACTCCCGCCACCCGGTCGGCCAGCTTGGCAATGGGGGCCTTGGAGGCGGAGGCCTCCTCCACCAGGCGGATCATCTGGGCCAGCGTAGTGTCCTCCCCCACCCTGCTGGCCTCAAAGGTGAAGAAACCGGATTTGTTCAAGGATGCGGCGGCCACTTTATCTCCCGGTCCCTTGTCCACGGGAAGGGACTCACCTGTGAGGGCCGACTCATCCACCGCGGACCGGCCCTCCAGAATGACGCCGTCCACCGGAATGGATTGTCCAGGCCGGACCACCACTTTGTCCCCCACCCTGACCTCCTCCACGGGGATTTCAACCTCCGCCCCATTCCGCAGAACCGAGGCCGTCTTGGGCGCCAGGTCCATCAGCCGGGTAATGGCCTGGGAGGTCTTCCCCTTGGACCGGGTCTCCAAATATTTCCCCAAGGTGATAAGGGTAAGGATCATGCCTGCTGATTCAAAGTACAGGTCCATATGGTACTGGGCCACCCGCTCCATCTCACCGTGGCCCAGGCCATAGCCCATCTGATAGATGGCGAAAACCCCGTAGAGGACAGCGGCGGCAGAGCCCACGGCAATGAGGGAATCCATGTTTGGCGCCCGATGCCACAGAGTTTTAAAGCCCACCTTAAAATACTTATCGTTAAGGTACATAATGGGCAGGGTGAGCAGCAGCTGAGTCAGACCAAAGGCCACCGCGTTCTCATGCCCCACCAAAAAGGCCGGCAGAGGCGCCCCCATCATATGGCCCATAGAGATATAAAAGAGGGGCAGCAGGAACACCAGAGACCATATAAAGCGGTGCTTCATGGCTTCCAGCTCCCGGTCCCCCTCCTGCTCCCTCGGGCGGTCCGGACCTGCCTCCCCCGGCCGGAGGGCAGGAGAGGCGCCGTAGCCTGCCTCCTCCACAGCTTTCACAATACCACCGGGGGACAAAACACTTTCATCGTACTCCGCTACCATGGAGTTGGCAAGCAGATTGACATCCGCGGACTGAATGCCCGGCAACCCGCGCACCGCCTTCTCCACATGGGAGGAACAGGCGGAACAGGTCATTCCGGTGATATTGAATTTTTGCTTCGCCATAACAGATCATCCTTCTTGTGCACAAATTGTTAAACGCCTTATAACACCCCCCAGGGGTGGGGTATCTTTATCATATAATTTCAATAGGCAATTGTCAAGCAGTAGTTTGCCCGTTTCATCTGTTTTCATGTGCCTATAAACTCTCTCCTCCGCAGACCACTGGATGGAATTTGCTTCTGGCACTATGGAGCGGGACAAAAACAGTTTCCGTCTCAAAAATTTTCATCCCACATCCCGATCGTGCATTCTGCCCAAGCCAGCGGCCGCTGGTGCCCTGTCCCAGCGGCCACCCGGCCCAGACTCAGCGGCCACCTAATCAGCGGCCAGATTTGGGTTCAATTACCACAGTGTAGTGCTTCGT
>Ga0129317_1000285_pt1 | contig 59080 bp, 49 predicted proteins | sample Cm1ome_FD_94430 | JGI IMG/M metagenome (GOLD analysis project Ga0129317, IMG submission 94430) | Eastern black-and-white colobus group fecal microbial communities from Wisconsin, USA - Cm1105 metagenome | ecosystem: Host-associated > Mammals > Digestive system > Large intestine > Fecal | place... | reverse complement strand
TAGGCGGCATAACTCCATACCATGCCGCCTACCTTAAGTATGATTATCAGATTCTTAATAAGCTTAGGCTTAAACCGATAATCAATAAAGATGAAGTGGAACTAACACCACATCTCTTAAAACACTGATAACTCATATCAGCTAACTCTATCACGGGCAGTTTTATAAATTTACAAATGCCATGATGGAAGTTACTCTTACAAACCAACTTCTATGATGGTCTTTTTATAATGCCCTAATTTCCTTTATTGCCGGAAATTTATGATAATTATACATTCGTACTTATCGCTTGTCACTCCAAAAATCCCAAATTTCAGCCTGTTTTTGAGCCTCCGTGGAATTTACTTTTACAAACTGAATTTACTTTTTCAATTCACTTTTATTTTTGTTTTTTATACAGATTATTGCCATTTACATCAAAAACCGCTATGTATGCTTCTTTGTCTTCTTTTGGTGCTTACACGCGGTTTTCATTTCACTTATCTTTATTTGATTTTCTGTTTTAATGTAGGTAATGGCATGCCAGTACGACTAATACGCATCCGGCTTCTACCACGAACAGATTTCCGTTTATCCATGCAAGGGCTATTCCGACTAAAAATGCCAATGCTCCGTAAAGCGGTCTTGATGTTGCATCAAGTATAGCCGGAAATGTCATTACTGCGAGTGTGATATAAGGCACATAGTACAGGAATGATCTGAGAAATCTATTCTTTATAGGCTTTCTTAAGACTGTAAGCGGTACTACACGTATAGCATAGGTCACGAGAGCCATAATTAAAATATAACCGTATACGGACATTATTTCTCTCCTCCCTTTGCTTCAAACGCCTCTACCTGTTCTTTAGCTTCCTCCTCTATGTCTTCCTTTATAGGGAATAATATAGCTGCAATTGCCGAAAGAACTACTGTCAGTATGAGTATACGTGTACCTGATGACAAGCCTGATACAATAGGTGCAACAGAAGCTATAAAGCTTGCAATAAATCCGGCAAGCACAAAGACCCCTGCTATTTTATCTGTTTTTGCCGGAGGAATTATAATCGCAAGGAACATTCCGAATATTGCGACATTCATTGCCTCAGCAAAAACCGGAGGCATAACATTTCCCATAAATACTCCGAGACATGTTCCTATAGCCCATCCCGGTATTGCACCAAGCATTACACCATAGGCATATCTTGGCTTCACATATCCCGGCACTGCGATTTCGAGTCCGAATATTTCATCCGTAATGCCATAGCCGATCAGCAATCTATGGAAGAATGGCATATTAGGGTTGAGTTTTTGGCTGAGCGCACAGCTCATGAGCATATATCTTGCATTTGCGATAAGTATCATAAGTACCAGCTCAATTAATGTGGCATGTTCTCTTATAAGAACGATTCCGGCATACTGTCCCGAGGATGAAACATTAAGAGCACTGAGCCAAAAGCCCTGCGCTATCGAAAGATCTGCGTTTCCGCACGCAATGCCGAGTGAAAATGAAACTGCAAGATAACCGAGTCCTATCGGTACGGCATCTCTCATTCCTCTAAAAAATGATGCTCCTGCTTTTGGCGGATCTATAATAACTTCATCAGAATCAAGCTTATTCTGACTTTGTCTTACCTTTTCTTCCTCCACCTTTGTCCTCTTTTCTAAAAAAATCAAAAGAAAATTATGGTCAGGCGATTTGATCGTCTGTTTGTATTATTCTTAGTTAACATTTGTCAGACGGTTATTTTAACATAAAACTAATACAAATAGCAGTATGTATTATATTAAATATTATTATCTATCGGCATCAGTCCGGTCAGCTCCTTCCATGAGGCCTTGAGCTTTTCAAGTGACCAGGCAGCATTAGCCGGACTTGTAGACGGAAGCTTGACAAATTCCGGGATTTTCTTTGTCATAAAGCCGTCTGTTCCTATTCTTCTGTCGTTTCTAATACTATCAGCAGTATATTTCATGAACAGTTCATATGACTTTGTCCCGTTGCAGCATATTTTCTTAATGTCTGCATTTTTAAGTATGATCCCGAGATCGTTCGGCACGACATTAGTGATGCTCGAATCAGATGAACCCTTAATATCACATGATGCTATAGTATCCCAAAGTGCAACTCTGCCCCTTACAAGCATGTCGGTCTTATCCTCAACGGTTAAAGGTACAAACGGATATTGCAATATCTCCGCCATTACCTTCCAAAATCGATTTTGTTTATGTCCGTAGAAAAATCCTGTCTCTCTGGATTTTACAGATGGAAACGATCCCAATATCAATATCTGTGCATCACTTTTAAAAAGCGGCGGAAACGGATGGTTTATCATTTATATCCCCTTAATTTTTACTCTGGCTGAGTCGGTCTGCAATATAAAAGCCGGTCAATTTTCACTGACCGGCCTTTGTTATGATCAAAAATCAAATTTTCCGTCGAAGTAGCTGAGAAGATCGTCTATCTTAACTCTCTCCTGCTCCATCGTATCACGATGACGAATGGTTACGGAATTATCTGTTTCTGAATCGAAATCGTATGTGATGCAGAATGGGGTTCCTATCTCATCCTGTCTTCTGTATCTCTTTCCGATACTTCCGCGGTCATCAAACTCACAGTAATACTTATTAAGAAGAGTATCGAATACCTTCTCTGCGCCCTCATTGAGCTTCTTTGAAAGAGGCAGAACTGCAATCTTTACAGGTGCAATTGCAGGATGGAAATGCATAACAGTACGCTTATCTCCGCCCTCAAGCTCTTCCTCATCGTAAGCTGCACAAAGGAATGCAAGTGTTACTCTATCTGCTCCGAGTGATGGCTCTACAACATAAGGAACATACTTTTCATTAGTCTCATCATCAAGATATGTAAGATCCTGGCCTGATGTGTTCATATGCTGTGTAAGATCATAGTCTGTTCTGTCTGCTATGCCCCAAAGCTCGCCCCATCCGAATGGGAAGAGGAATTCTATATCTGTAGTAGCTCTTGAATAGAATGAGAGCTCCTCAGGGCTGTGATCACGTGTACGAAGCTCCTCATCCTTAAGTCCGAGATCGTGAAGCCACTTTATGCAAAATGCCTTCCAATATGCAAACCACTCAAGGTCTGTGTCAGGCTTACAGAAGAACTCAAGCTCCATCTGCTCGAATTCACGTGTACGGAATGTAAAGTTACCAGGTGTGATTTCGTTTCTGAAAGACTTACCTATCTGTCCGATACCGAAAGGAAGCTTCTTTCTTGAGGTACGCTGAACGTTTTTGAAGTTAACAAAAATACCCTGTGCTGTCTCAGGTCTTAAATATACTGTATTCTTTGCATCCTCTGTAACGCCCTGGAAGGTCTTGAACATGAGGTTAAAGCTTCTGATATCTGTAAAGTTATGTGCTCCGCATGATGGGCATGGAATATTATGCTCATCTATGAATGCCTTCATTTCTTCCTGGCTCATTCCGTCTGCAGAATCATTAGGAAGCTTAATGTCATTCTTATCACAGAAGTCCTCAATGATCTTATCTGCTCTGAAACGCTCCTTACACTGCTTGCAGTCCATAAGAGGATCTGAGAAGCCTGCAAGGTGTCCTGATGCTACCCAGGTCTGAGGATTCATAAGGATGGCACAGTCAACGCCAACATTGAGCTTTGATCCTTCGACGAACTTTCTCCACCATGCCTTCTTAACATTGTTCTTAAGCTCTACTCCGAGGTTACCGTAATCCCAGGTATTTGCAAGTCCTCCATAGATCTCTGAACCCGGATAAATAAAACCTCTGGTTTTGCAGAGGGCTATAATGTCCTCCATTTTAAACTTTGTTCTGTCCATTTTGTATATCCTCTTATATCTAAATGATTTTTTTACACTACACATCCGCTGCGAAGCATTTATGCCTGCAGCAAATATTCAAAAACATAATAATCGATATTATAGAACATTATCATAGATCGTGCAATATTCGCATTGACCTGAATGTGTGCGGTACCTGCCTTGAAAACAGTTCGGTACAGCTTTTCACAAGATCCGACAAGTCCTTTTCATAATAGACTTCCTTTTTGTAAAGCCTTGTAAGCGGAGCATTTAAGATATATTTCCACAGCTTAGCTGTAAGCTCTCTGTCTGCGGTATTTCCGTAATGGCCGGGAAGCTCGGTATATTCACCCTCAAGCTTCATAAGTCTCAGCTCGCATATTGCTGAGATCAGCCACGGCGAAAGCTCCTTTTTCCTGAGTGCGGAAAGTGTCATAAACGATAGATTAAGAAGTGCCTTCGCTTCCTCCTCCGGCATTCCCTCCGCAGAGAAATAATCAGCAAGCTCCAACACATAGAATCCATACAACGATACGTCCGGATTCATCGGTATTTCTGAAAATGCATCCATTACAGAAGCTCCGTGCAGATTGAAGGCATTTTTACCTTTTGCAAGCAAAAACTCTGCCGCTGTAAACGGTCTTGCTGCGCCTGAAAGCTTTGACCCGATCTTAGCTGCACCTTGTGCGAACACGGTGACCTTGCCTAACTTATCTGTAAGCATTGTAAGCTTCCTGCCGTATTCGCCCTGCGGTCTTGCATCAAGTATTATTCCTTTTACGGAAAGCTCTTCCATCTTATCTCTTCTTTATATTATATCCGAAGCTCTTGATAAAGGTCTCATTGTCGCGCCAGTTTTTTCTTACCTTTACAAACAATTTCAGGTTGACCTGAGCTCCGAGCTGATCCTCGATCTCGGCACGTGCCGCGGTTCCGATCTTCCTCAGCATTGAGCCGCCCTTTCCGATAATTATGCCCTTATGAGAATCCTTCTCACATACGATATCTGCGTCGATATCAAACAAGCCATTCTTTCTCTCGGAGAATTTTTCTATAATAACTGCTGCCCCGTGCGGTATTTCATCACTTATAAATTTAAGCATCTGCTCTCTTATAAGTTCTTCTGCTATTGTTCTCATAGGAATCTCTGTCACTGTCTCTTCATCATAATACATAGGCCCTTCAGGCATGTATTTGAATATAGTTTCCATAAGCTCGTCTTCATTTTTTCCTGTAGCCGCAGAAACAGCTATGATATCATCGAAATGACATCTGCTGCTGTAGGTATCGATTACTGCCTTTATATCCGCCGGATTCTTAAGAGTATCGGTTTTGTTAATAACAAGTATGACCGGTCTGTCGTGCTTGTTGCGGTTATTAATAAGGTCGGCTATACGTTCCTCGCCCGCACCGACATATGTTGTAGGCTCTACAAGCCATACGATAACATCGGCATCTCCGAATGCCTTTTCCGCTACTGTATCCATGAATTCACCAAGCTTATTTTTTGCCTTATGAATGCCCGGAGTATCCATGAATATTATTTGTCCTCTGTCATCTGTATAGACAGTTTCTATTTTATCTCTGGTAGTCTGCGGCCTGTCTGAGGTTATCGCTATTTTCTGTCCGATGAGTCTGTTCATAAGTGTTGACTTTCCCACATTCGGGCGTCCTACCAAAGCTGCGTATCCTGATTTCACATTGACCTCATTTCTGCTGCTATTAAATATAGTTAAAAAAGTTCTCTTACAGAGCGGAACATGCTGCCTTCTTTTTCAATTCCCGATGCACTTCCGATGGTGCAGAGCGCCTCATCCGCAAGTATCGCTCTGATATGACCTGCAAAGCCCCTTATGTCCTCAGCTGTGCATGATAATATCTCATCTCTTTCCTTCTGCTTTTCTTCATTGCTGAGCTTATAGAGATAGTACACCACCTGATTTGCCGCCTGTATTGAAGCTGTGACCGGCATATCCTGAACAGCTATTGCGCCTATTATATATTTTCTGACAGTATTCTCGTCACCCTGCCACTCATCCAGATATTGAGGAAGCTCCTCGTATATACCGTTCGTTTTTGAGATTTCAGGATCTCTGTATGATACAAGATAACCGAGTCCGCTGTTGGTAAATGCTGCCATACAGCCATAGGCTCCGCCAAGAACTCTCAGCTTCATCCAAAGATACTCATAGCTGAGCATCATTCTGAGCACCTGCAGTCCTCCGCTGTAATTTAAGCCATGATTCTTAAAGCTTCCGCAGCGTGCAACATAATTTACCTGTGAGCTGGTCCTGAAGCCCTCGTTAAGGCAGCTGACCTTTGACACAGTCCTGCCTGTTGTAATCGCAGCGCAGTCCTCTCCGCTTGAAAGAGTATCTTTGAACTGCTTAATGGCTTCCTGCATAATTGTCTCTGCATTTTTGCTTCCGTAAAGTGCAAAGCTTACACGATCCTTTGTAAAGAGTCTCTTTCTTATGCTCTCAAGTGTCTTTATAAAGCGCTTCATATGCACAGGCTGCTTTGAAAGCTTTGCTGCGGCATTTATAAAATCATAATATGCTATGCCGGTTGTAAGATCGTGATATCTCTGTGCATCACTGAAATATGAAGCAGCTCTCGTTACCGCAGTTTTATGCATAGCTCCTTCTATAGCTGCTCTCTGCTGACTCTTTTCTTCGTTGAGAAGCTCAGCGATCCTGTCATTATCATTGAGAACAGTATCGTTTATCATTTCGGAAAGGAGCTCTAATCCGTCATTTATCTTATCTTCAAGAACTCTAAGCTCAATAGAGCAGATTCCCTTAAAGCTTACTTCACCGCCTGTCTTTTTCCTTACCGGGTATGAATCAAGCTTAAATGAAACGCCTCCCGTATTAAGAAGTATCTCATCGAACAGATCGCTGTAGCTGTGCTTTGTTGTGTTCATTTCTCCGAAAAGCTCTTTTAAGAATGCCGCGAACTGTACCTCATCCTCATTAAAGCCTTCTGTATCGAAAAGCACTCTTATATATGCTATGCCGCTGGTATCTGCCTCAGAGAAAATGATGCCGTTATCCATTACAGCATTGAGCTTTTCCGCATTTTTATCTATATCAGTGATTTCAAGTACAGGAAGCTTCGCAAGATCCTCTGCACTGTCAGGTTCACTTTGATATTCCTTAAGCGCTTTAGTATCTGCTGCAAGAGCGTTTTTCTCCTCGGCACTTAAAGACAGTCTGAAGCTTTCAAGCTTTTCTTTAAGCTTCTCATCTTGCCTTGTAGCAAGTCCCTTTTCAGACAGAATATTTACTACTGCACTGAAATCATTTTCAAGAATATTTCTCTTTATAAGCTGCTCAAAATAATCCGTATCTATCTTTTCTTTAAGTGAGCTTATTGCATCGTTATAGCAGATATACTCATAAGGGTCTCTGTCATAAAGCCAGCTTGCAAGCACATTAAGTCCGAGCGAAAGACCTGCAGGAAGAGTTCCGTAGTCCTCTTCACGATACTTGAATTCTATAAAATTAAGCGCTGCCCGAAGACTCTTTTTGCTGATTCCCTTCTCGCAAAGATTGCTTAGGGTATCGCGTATTATGCGCTGAAATTCCTCTGTTTTTTCCTCGTCGGTATTTTTAGCAATAACTGAGAAATACGGCTGTCTTATTTCGCCGTTATATCCGCCCTCAATATCGTCTCCGATCCCTGCTTTTACAAGGGCTTCTCTTAACACTGCCCCCGGTGAACTAAGCAGTATGAAATCAAGCACCTGCCATGCAAAGCTGTTTTCCTGCGTAGGCTCATCCAGGACCACATAGTTTTCGGAAAGGTATGTCTTTCCTTTTTCGTCCTCATTTTCACTTACAGCATAATGCTCTACATCATATTTAGGCTTAAGATAAGGCTTCTGCTCATTTACAGAGCTTTCCACCTCTATCCTGTCATACTCTTTCAAATAATGCTCATCGATCCAAGCAAGCTTTTCCTCCATATCCATGTCTCCGTAGAGATAAATGTAGGAGTTTGACGGATGATAATATTTATTATGGAAATCCAGAAATTCCTCATAGCTAAGCTCAGGAATGACCTCAGGAATTCCGCCTGACTCATTGGCATAGGTCGTATCAGGGAAAAGAGATCTCAGTGTATAGCGCTCAAGTACCGAATCCGGGTTTGAAAATGCGCCCTTCATTTCATTATAGACAACGCCGTTAAGCCTGATAGTTTCGTTCTCGCCTCCGTTATCGTCTATCTCATAATGCCATCCTTCCTGTCTGAATATCTTCGGCTCTCTGTAGACATTAGGATGAAAAACAGAATCAAGATAAACATCCATGAGATTCATGAAATCTTTATCATTGACAGAGGCCACAGGATAAACAGTCTTATCCGGGTAGGTCATTGCATTTAAAAAGGTATTGAGCGAACCCTTTGCAAGCTCAACAAATGGATCCTTTATCGGATACTTTTCTGATCCGCATAATACCGAATGCTCCATGATATGTGCCACTCCGGTTGAGTTTTCCGGAGTAGTTCTGAAACCTATCATGAATACCTTATTGCGGTCATTATTTTTTATAGTAAATACTTTTGCCCCTGTTTTAACATGTTCATACACTGAGGCAGTACCGTGAAGCTCATCTGCCTCTCTTTGCTCTATTAAACGGTATTTCTCTTTCATTAAGCGTAAAATTCCCCATTAAATAATCTTTTACAATAGCAGCGCTTTCTCTGACGCACTGGTGCAGAAAAAGTATCTTATCGGATTGAGCCGGTATTGCTGCCGGTGACTTTATTCCAAGAGTCTCTGTGACTCTGAGTGCTCTCATCATATGATAATCGCTCGTGATTATCCCTACGGACGGAACATGATCGATAGCCCACACAATATCTCCCGGGCCTTTAGGAACCTTTCTTTCTGCAGTGTCATATTCTATCCGGTCTACAGCTCTCGTGATTATCTCGGCCGTGGAGGTTCCTCCCGTATCTATTATCATTTTGCTGCTTGGGACTCCGTGCATGCTGAAATAGTTAAACATTGCAAGCGCTTCGGGTATTACATCACCATTGTCCTGACCGCCCGTTAAAACGAGTGTGGTGTCCGGATGCTCCTGATAATACTGAAGTCCCCGCTCAAGCCTGTACATAAGCGTTTTTGAAACACCGTTTTCATACACTCTTGCGCCAAGGACTATCGCATAATCTGTCCTCGGGTATTCTTTGGCAGGTTTGGCATCCTTGACAACAGCTGTCATTATCCCTGTGAATATCACTAAGAACAATACAAATGATGTAAAAATGAAATTAGGAAGCAGTCTTGGCATTCCGCCTCCATGAGTAAGTCCTGCTCTGGCAAAATGTCCCATCACAGCAAATGCTGCAGTAAAGAAGATCCAGACAGCGCAATATGAGGTTCCGAGTCCGGAATACAGTACTATAATAACAAAATAAAGCGCACTTACAGCCGACAATGCAAAAAGCACTGTCGAAAGTATGCGCATTATTTTATGTTCCATATAGTTTATATCACGTTTCATGCTTCTTCCGGGTTTCTGACCGCAAGTATATCTCCTTCTTTTGGAAGAAGACTCAGTTTTATATAAAGCTGCTGCTTTGAATGCGGACAGCTTTCCTGTGCTTCGCCTGTTACAGCATCGCGTATTCCTAAAACCTCGGTAAATTCCTCAGTACAATCCGGTTTTAAGATCTCAATAACGTCTCCAACCGAGAATTTATTTTTTTGCTCTATGCGAACACTATCGTCTGTGACCTCCTGTACACATCCTAAGAAGGTATAGTTCTTTTTATAGGTGTTATTCTCATATATCTGAGCATCGCTTCCCGGCTTTCCGAAATAAAAACCGGTAGTAAATTCTCTGTAGGTGCATTTTGCTATCTCGTCTTTATAAAGAGGGATATTCTTTCTGTAAAGCTCCGGATCCTCGAAATAATCATCTATGGCCTTGCGATAGGCTCTTGCAACAACAGCTACATATAGCTGTGTTTTCATTCTTCCTTCAACCTTGAAGCTGTCGATTCCGGCATCCACAAGCTCAGGAATATGCTCTATCATGCACAGATCCTTAGAGTTGAAGATATATGTGCCTCTTTCATTCTCCTCTACAGGATAATACTCTCCCGGTCTCTTTTCTTCCATAAGGGCATAGTTCCATCTGCAAGGATGAGTGCAGGCCCCTAAGTTTGAAGAACGCCCTGTCATAAAGCCTGATAACAGACAGCGTCCGGAATATGATATACACATGGCTCCGTGAATGAAGGACTCTATCTCAAAGGATGGATCCACCTCATCTATCTTATTTCTTATCTCTTTAAGCTCGTTAAGTGAAAGCTCTCTGGCATTTACTACACGCTTTGCTCCGAGTCTGTGCCAAAAAAGGAAATCCAGATAGTTGGTGGAGTTCATCTGTGTGGACACATGTATATCTATCTCAGGGCAGAGCTCCCTTGCCATGGTAAACAGTCCGGGATCTGATATTATAAGCGCATCCGGCTTGATCTCATTAAGCTCAAGAAGGTATTTTTCGGCACCCTCAAGGTCATAATTATGTACAAAAATATTGACGGTCACATAAACCTTTGCACCATGAGAGTGTGCAAAGGCTATAGCTTCCGTCATAGTTTCCTTATCAAAGTTGTCGGCTCTGGCTCTCAATGAGAACGCCTCTCCTCCGATATATACGGCATCTGCACCGTATAATACTGCAGTCTTAAGGGTTTCAAGATTACCGGCCGGTATCAATAATTCGGGTCTTTTCATCGTTGTCCTTTGATCGTCAAGCTTTATCGGCGCTGACCACTGCCGTCAAATGTTAAATCATTAATATGGTATCGTTGCAGCATTCATTAAATATACGTAATTGTCAGAAAATGCTTCTATGACTTTTTTACACTCAGTGAAACTCCGTCTCCCAAAGGTATCACACTGGTTTCAAGACTTTCATCGTGCTTTATCTGCCAAAGAAACTCTCGCATACGTTCGTGAGTTGTTCTTTCTCTCCTTGGGACAGCAAATCTCGACTCAATCAGCGTATGATCCTGCAGGACATTATCTGCAAGAAGTACTGAGCCCTCATGCATCAGTCTCAGGATATCAGGCAGCCAGACAAGATATTGAGCTTTAGCCGCGTCAAGAAATACAAGATCAAAGCTTTTATCAAGCTCCTTTAATACCTTGCCGGCGTCACCCTCGATAAGCCTGATCCTATGTTCAAGTCCTGCCCTTTTGATGTTGGCTCTTGCTATAGGTATCCTTTTTTCATAGCTTTCCACAGTCAGTATATCTGCTTCACAGCTTTGTGCGAATACTATGGTGCTGTAGGCTATAGCGGTTCCTATCTCAAGTATTCTTTTTGGTTTTTGCATTGCCGACAGAGTTCTCAGGAAAGATTCAGTTTCTTTTCTTACTATCGGCACATCATTTACGGCTGCATATTCTCTGAGCTCAGTTAAAAGCAGGGAGCGTTCCGGTTCAAGTGAATGAAGATATGCCTTAAGTCTTTCTTCGTGCCCTGTATTATCAAATACCTGATCACTCACCTTCAAAGCCTCCTCCGATCTCTACAATGCTTTCACCTGAGCCGGCCGCATCAATATCGTACACTTCACGCTCATCAGTGCTTAAATCATGTTCCTCGGATGAAATATCCGAAGCATCCTCTTCATAGACTGCGGATCTTGAATCAACTCCGCTGTCATCGCTCGCTTCACTTTCTTCGATATCTGTATTGCCGCTTCCCGAAGAATCAAGCTCCATAAGCTTATCAGCTTCCTCATCTATAGCTATAAGTATCTCCTTTATAGTCATTGATGAATTAACTGTATATGTTCCCGGATAAAAATCAGTTTTATAAAGAGTGCTCTGCACCTTAAAGGAAAGTGCGTTTGTTATAACGCCTTCTTCAAAAAGCTTTTCTCCCACACTTCCCGCATCATCATCCGCTGATATTACTATCTCCGTATCCTTTCCCGGAGGCGCATCTGCAGGATCCACATAAAACAGTGAACGTCCGAAGCTGAAGCTTAACTTTATGAAAATGTAAAATATGAGGACAGCAGCTGCGAGAAATATTACCTTCTTTGACAGACTGTTGACTGATGATGCGGCATTTTGTACCGCAGAGCCTCTTTCTTTCATCCTTATACCTCTGAAATTATAGGAAGGATCATAGGCGTACGCTTCATCCTCTTCCAGATAAATTCATTGAGCTCATCCTTTATAACATTTTTTATATGTGCCCAATCATCATTTCCCGAAAGCGCACAATCATCCAGTGCATCAAGCACTACATTTCTTGCTTCCTCAATAAGGTCTTCATTTTCCCTTACATATACGAAGCCTCTGGTTACAATATCCGGCCCTGCCATTATCTGACCGGTGGATCTCTCAAGCGCAATGGTAGCTATAATAATACCATTCTGCGCAAGGCTTTGTCTATCTCTGAGGACTATATTACCTACATCTCCGACTCCGAGACCATCCACCAGGACAGGTCCTGCCTGAATCTTATCGGATATTACACAGTAGTCTGCGCTCAGCTCTATAACGTCTCCGTTATCAGCCATTACTGTATTTTCTTTAGGTACTCCGACTGCAAGAGCAAGCTCTTTCTGTGCAAGTCTGTGTCTGTACTCTCCGTGAACCGGTATAGCATAGCGCGGATGAACAAGCGAATAAATCAGCTTTATATCCTCTGCGCAGGCATGTCCCGAAACATGAGTTTCCTGATAAATGACCTTTGTCTGTCTTCTTGACAGCTCATTTATGATCTTTGAAACTGCCTTTTCATTACCCGGTATAGGTGTCGAACTGAGTATAATGACATCGTTTCCGCTCAGATAAACCTTCTTATGAAGTCCCTGTGCCATTCTTGAAAGAGCTGCCATAGGCTCACCCTGGCTGCCTGTTACTACGAGTGCGATCTTCTCATCCGGATAATTCTTCATTTCGGAAATATCTATGAGCGTTCCGTCCTTTACGGTTATATATCCGAGCTCATTGGCAGCACCGATAACATTGACCATGCTTCTTCCGTCAATGACTACCTTTCTGTCATACTTCTCGGCAACAGTTATTATCTGCTGCACTCTGTCAACATTGGATGCAAAGGTAGCAACGATTATTCTCTGATTCTGATACTCGGCGAATATATTTTCAAACGTTCTTCCTACAGTTCTTTCAGACATTGTAAAGCCGGATCTTGTAGCATTTGTGGAATCACACATAAGCGCAAGCACGCCCTGCTTTCCAAGCTCGGCAAATCTCTGCAGATCTATGGTATCTCCGAAAACAGGTGTATAGTCGACCTTAAAGTCACCTGTATGAAGTATTGTTCCTGCCGGTGTATGAAGTGCAAGTGCTGCAGCATCCTGTATAGAATGATTTGTCTTTATGAATTCGACTGCAAAATCTCCTGCAGGTATAACGTCTCCGAACTGAACAGTGTTGAGCTTTGCACTTTCCAATAAGCCGGCCTCTTTGAGCTTTATCTCAATAAGCGCTCTTGTAAGCCTTGTACAGTATACAGGAATGTTAAGCCTTCTGAGTACATAAGGAAGTGCTCCTATATGATCCTCGTGTCCGTGTGTAATGAAGAAGCCCTTGAGCTTATCCATATGCTCTTCGAGGTAGGTCACATCCGGTATGACAAGATCTATTCCAGGCATGCTTTCATCAGGGAAGGCCATGCCGCAGTCAACTACAATAATGCTGTCATCAGACTCAAATGCAGTAATATTCATACCTATCTGCTCGAGTCCTCCGAGGAATATTACCTTGATCTTTCCTTTTCCTATTCCCGGCTTAACATCAGCATCTGTCTTTTCTTTGTCGTTCTTCTTCCTTTTTGAACCGGCAAGCAGAGAACGTGTCATATTTTTAAAGCCGCTCTCCTCCTGCTCATAAACTTCGGCTACGTTCTCTCTGTATTCTTCAACAAGAGCAAGTGTCTCAGCCTGTTTTGCTTTTTTATTCTTTATATAAGGTTCTGCAAGCTCATTTATTTCAGCCTGACGCTTTTTCATGAATTCCTTGAGCTTCGGAAGTCCGGTCAGCATTCCGCTTTCCTTCTCGTAATCAAAGAACGGCTCAAACTCTTCTTTTTCTTCATAGCCTGCCTTGAGCAGCTCTGCTCTCTTAATCTCCGCCTGCTTTTTCGCCGGCTTTGAGCTGCCGTTTCTGCGCGCTGGCCCTCTGTTGCCGCCTCCGGAACGTCTTCCTGTCTTCTTTGGTGCAGCAGACTTAGCATCCGTCTTGTTCTGCTCCGTATTTTTCTCAGACCCGGTCGACGCCTGCTCCTTTTTTACTTTTGCAGTACGCTTTTTTGTTTCATTTACAGTTTTCGTACCTGCTTTTGAAGACGTTTTTTTAGAACTGCTTGTCTTTGTTTTCTTATCAGCAGAAGGCTTATTTGCTGTTTTTACTGTTTTTTCAGTCTTTAACGATTTCTTGCCAGCGGCATTTCCGGTCTTTCTTATTGTTTTCTTTTTATCTGCAGACTCTGTCATACTGAATGCCTCAGTGTTTTTGTTATCCATATCTGTCATTGCTCTATATCTATATCTCCTTCCAGCATCTGTCGGAATATAGAAAGAACAGCCTCTTCCTCTGTATCGTCTTCAATTGACTCATAGAGTGCCTCATCATCGTCAGGCTCGGAAACATCCTTCATTACATAGCATTCTCCATCCTCATCATCTGGAGCGTCTGTTACAAGTATATAGGTTTTTCCTCCGAATACAGTGGATTCAAGTATTGTATACTCTATCTCACTGCCGTCATCCATGATCATTACTATCTTATTATCTTCCATAGTTTAATTATCTCCGTGTTTTTTAAATTCTGTGTTTTATATTAGCGGCGTAAAGTGCATCTCTTTAGCCGTATAGTTTAAATATAATGTTCTTTACAGTTTCAATTTTTCTGAATTTCATGAATAATACGCGTTTTTTCGCCCTTCGGGCTCCCAAAACGCTTCGAACATTCGCAATCCGGACTTTCGTCCTTCTTGCTCATGTTCTTTACCCTACAAATAGATAAATTCCTTCGACTGCAAGCAGTCTCCGTTATTTATCTGCTTGTAGGGTTATTATTCATGTAGTCTTCCAATATCAATGCGGCTGCAATTTTATCTATGTATTGTTTTCGCTCGCTTGATACTATTCCTGATTCTTCAAGTATTTCATCAGCTCCTACAGTAGACAGTCTTTCATCCCACAATACTACAGGTATGTTAAGGCCATCCATTTCAAGTCTGTGCTCCAGCATTTTTTTGAATTCCGCCGATTTTTCCGCTCTTTCGCCTCTTGTATCATCCATGTTAAGCGGTTCTCCGAGTACGATAAGTTCAACATCATTCTGCACAGCTATCTCAACTATCCTGCGCAGTGTCGGGCGGAGCTTTCCTTCTTTATCACGCTTAATAGTTTCAAAAGGTGATGCTATGGTCTTGAGCGGATCGCTCAATGCTGTTCCTGTGGTTTTAGATCCGAAATCAAGTCCGAGAATTCTTCCCAAATTTTCTCCTTTCAACACACAAAGAAAATGCCGTTTTTTAAAGCGGCATTTTGAATATTCACTTTTTCAATTGTGATCCTTTCTATCAGCGTATTAAAGCATCAGCTCAGTCTTGTCTCGACATAAGCTGCCATCAGCTCCTCAAGTATCTCGTCACGCTCAACCTTCATTATGAGACTTCTTGCATTCTTATAGCTGGTGATATAGGTTGGATCACCTGACATGATATATCCGACTATCTGATTAATAGGATCATAGCCCTTCTCTGTCAGAGCGCCATAAACCTGCTTAAGCACCTCTGCTGTGTTAAGCTGCTCACCTTCATTGATATGCTCAATAATCTGTGTGTTTTCGATATTTCTCATGTCATCACGTCCTTTTCTGATAATGTCATTTTACATTAATATAAGGCTCTCGTCTACTCCATTTTGCTGAATTAACTGTGAACTCATGCCTGTCACGATTTCATTAGTATGAAGATCAGAGCTTTCCTTAAGACATCTTACATACTCTTTGGTATAGCCTGTTTCATAGGTTTTTCCGTTCAATGTTATGAGCTCTTCTGAAAGGAAGCTGCACTCTCTATCCAGATAATATTCTCTGAAATCATGTGAAAGCTTATTTGTAATATTTATAAGTCTTTCGCTTCTTTCCGCCTTCACAGCTTCTGTTATCTGATTTTCCATGCGGTCGGCAGGCGTGCCTCGTCTTCTTGAATATTTAAAAACATGCGCCTCATAAAAGCCTATTCTCTCAGCAAAATCGCAGGTCTCTATGAAATTCTCCTCAGTCTCTCCCGGGAATCCCACTATTATGTCTGTAGTTATTGCAGGATGCTCGTATACGCTTTTAAGTATGTCGCAGCTTCTTGCGTATTCTTCTGCCGTATAATGTCTGTTCATGCGCTTTAATATCTCATCGCTTCCTGACTGCAGTGAAAGATGGAAATGCGGACAAAGCTTATCGAAGCTCTTCATCCTCTCAGCCGTTTCCTTAGTTATAAGTGTAGGCTCTAAGGAACCAAGCCTTATGCGCTTGATGCCGTCTATCTCCTGAACGCGATCTATAAGCCTTAAGAGATCATCTCCCATGGATGTAAGGTGTATTCCTGTGATAACCACCTCAGCAACACCGTTATTTGCAAGAGCTGTTATCTCTCTTACCGAATCCTCTATAGATCTGGAATGAAGCTTGCCTCTTACATAAGGGATTATGCAGTAGCTGCAGAACATATTGCAGCCATCCTGAACCTTGATAAAGGCTCTCGTATGACCGTCAAGCTGAGTAAGAAACATCTCGTTCTTATTCTCCTCTGCAATTCTTCCGGCATCAGTCTCTGCAGAACTGCCGTCAGCTGTAAGTCTTTCGCTTATCAGCTCACGGGCTCTTCCCTTATCTTTATTCGGAACAGCTAAATCTATAACCTTATCTGCTATAAGCTCATCAAGCTTTTCATTTTTTATTGCATCATCAACATAACAGCCTGCTGCAACTATAAGAGCATCCGGGTTCAGCTTTCTCGCACGTCTTAACATCTGTCTTGACTTTCTGTCTGCGATATTTGTAACCGTACATGTATTTATAATGTAAACGTCTGCCGTTTCTGTAAATTCATGCTCCGTAAATCCGGCATTTTTCAGGCTTTCAGCCATTGCATCGGATTCATATGTATTGACCTTACAGCCGAGTGTATGTATCGCAAAAGAAAGTTCCTTCATTTATATCTATGTCCAATCCTTATAATATTGTTATATCGTGACCGAATTGTATTTCAGGATTTTATACATTTTCCGATACGATATTATTATCTTATTAAACCGCTCCCGATTTCATCTCCGGTGATAATGCATCTCTGATCTTATACTGTATATCTGAAAGGCACTCCAGTAAAAGCGATGAGAATACTCCGCACTCTCCGTTCATTATCATCTGCATAGCCTTTTCATGACTATAGGCCTTTTTATAAACACGCTCACTTGTAAGCGCATCATATACATCCGCAAGCGCAACTATTTGTGCCGAAATAGGGATTTCATCTCCTTTAAGTCCGTCAGGATAACCCTTGCCGTCATATCTTTCATGATGCCAGCGGCATATATGCATTGCAGTCTTAATAAAAGGCTCATCCTCATACTGCTTTAGATTTTTAAGAATATTCTCGCCGATAACAGTATGCTGCTTCATTATCGCATATTCATCATCAGTAAGCCTGCCGTGCTTATTGAGTATTTTTTCATCAATGCCTATCTTTCCGATATCATGAAGTGCCGATGCAGTAACTATAGCCTCACAGTCGTTTCTTGACAGCTTGTATCTGTCAGTCTTTTTAACAAGCTCGTTCAGAAGCATCTTTGTCAGCTTATTGATATGCAGCACATGAAGACCACTTTCACCATTTCTGAATTCAACTATATTGCTGAGTATGTCTATCATCATGTGATTGTTTTTCTCACCTTCTCTGTACTGCTCGGTAATAAATGCCATAAGATGCTTCCGCTTTGCATAAAGCTTTATGATATTCATTACTCTCTGATAAACCACCTTGGCGTCATACGGACGACGAATATAATCGGATGCTCCTGCATCATATGCTTCTCTTGTCTTTTGATAGGAATCCTCGCTTGAAATAATTATAACCGGTATATCATCTGTCCAGCCGTTATTATCCATACGGCGAAGCACTTCTATACCGTCTATATCAGGCATTACAAGATCCAGCATCACTAAGGATATTGCAGTTCCGTATTGAGTTAAAATGTCCAGGCATTCTCTGCCGCTTGAGGCCTCAATGATACTGAAATCCTTTTTCAGCATCTCTGAAAGAAGCGCTCTGTTGATAGCAGAATCATCAACTATAAGTATCTTCTGCTTCATGGATTCGTATTCGGCATCAGTTTCATCAGATTCGCTCTGATTAGGATCATCCCATTCGGTAATCACTGTATTCTTGCAGTTCTTAGCAATGTACATGAACTTGTTAGCAGATATTACAGCCTTCTCAACAGTTTCTCCTTCGCCAGAAATAACTCCGCCTATGCTGACAGAAAGCTGAAGATCAGGATATTCCGGAACTATAGCTGAATACACATTACTCTTAATGCGGTTAAGCAGGATTCCGAAAGGATCCTGCTTTATGTGCGGTACAACCAACAAAAACTCGTCTCCGCCATATCTGATCAGCATATCGGATTCTCGTATACTCTTTTTCATTGACAGAACTGCCGTTGAAAGCGCCTGATCTCCGGCATGATGACCGCTTAAGTCATTGCTCACCTTAAGGTCATCCAGATCGATCAATGCTACTCCTGCAGGATTAGTCATATTTTTGACTTCATCCTCATAGTAGCGTCTGTTATAAGCTCCTGTAAGCGCATCCTTATAGAGTTTATCCGTATAGCCGGTTACTTTTTCAACGAATTCAGAACAGTCTGCAAGTTCAGGAAGTGTATTGTCATCCAGGAAATTTGCCAGAAGAATAACATGAGGCACATCCTCAATCTCTATATATTCTGTCATTACCTGATAAAGTCTGTCATTGAAATATTCTATCTTTATCTTAGATTTTTTCTCTGCAAATGTCTCATTTACTATACATACAGCGCATGGCTTGTCTGCTTTTTTATCGCAGAACATTGTCCTTCCCGGTTTAATATCCACAGCTTTTTCTTCACGGTTTCTTTCACAGCATTTATCACAATTTACTTGTGTTTCAAAACCATATGAATCACTGCTTACGACCAGCTGTACAACGGAAAATATTTCTTTGTAAAGATTAATTTTTATCTCAGCTTCTTGTCTTGTCATTTTCCCCACCGCTCTCGGTGCTTTATCATTCATTCCCTAAAGATTGCCCTTACTTATTTAATAAAGCAATTCTTTATTATTCAAATCAATATTTCTGATATTTTACAATGATGCCGCTTTGTGGTAAATGCCTTTAACACAATTCTTACAAATTTTCCGCAAGATGTCCTTAGGACTTTTTATTTTCTGCCATTTTCATTCTCCAATCACAATAGGCATATTGTAATATATTTTTTTGATAAGGTCGATGAGATTATTTTAAACCACTGATCAGAAAGCTTTTACGCGCATAACCAGAAACGTAAAATAACGCCCACATTCTGCAGTGAGCGTTATTTTTGTATTGGTATACAACAGAAATTCGTGTAGAAATCAGCGATTTCTGCATGAATTTTTACACTGATCTACACGAATGTTTTCTGCTAACTTACACTATTTGACACGTATGTCTCAACTTTTACAGCTTGTCCTTCTTCCTTAATAGCTGCCTGTGCTACTGCCAAGTATCAATGTTTATTTAAATATCCATGCTATCTGGGTTAAGAAGAAAGTCATAAACACTCATTACCAATATGCCTTTCATTTATGTATCTCTACGTATTTCCATAATGTATCGCTCCATGACTTATTGAACAAAAATGCGGAATCCGCATTTTTGTCAAATACGAATATCTTTGCTTAACTTACACTATTTGACACGAATGCCTCAACTTTTATAGTTTATCCTTCTTCCTTAATAGCTGCCTTTGCGGTAAGGGATAATAAAAAGAAATGCCACGCACCCTATAAGATTTAGTATTCAGAGCTAAGCAGAAAGTCCGCTATGTGCATAGTCTTGATGCCCTCGTAATTTCCTCCTGCGAACGCATCGGTTGTGAGAACATATTTGGGGTAGTTGTCGTGGATCTCCAACAAACGCTCATACTCCCGTTTCTCCGTCTTTTCCGAACTAACCTCCTGCGTCACCTGTACATAGAGTTTTTCGTTCTGGCGAACCGCCACAAAGTCGATTTCCCCGCTGCCGGACTTGCCGACATGGATGGTATATTCTCTGCGGCAAAGCTCCAAGTACACGATGTTTTCAAGGCTGGAAGCTACACTATCTGTATTATAACCGAGAACGCTGTACCGCAGAGCGGTGTCAGCAAGATAGAATTTCTCCTGCGTTTTCAGGATCTCCTTACCCTGCAAATCAAAACGGGAACAACGGTGAAGCAGATATGCTTTTTCCAGCTTCTCCAAGTAGCTGTAAACCGTTTCATTGTCCAGTGCACGGTGCTCCGCTTTAAGGTAATCCGAAATGGATTTTGCCGAGAAAGTGTTGCCCACATTGTTGAAGGTGTACTTGACCACTCGTTCCAATTGGTCAATCTTTCTCACCTGATTGCGCTTGACAATATCCGAGAAGATCGTGGAGTTATAGATATCCCTCACTATGGTATAGACCTCATCCTGAGAATACTCCTGCAAGTGAGTTGCAGGAAAACCGCCCAAGCGCACATAGTTGACAAGCTCCGCCTTTGGCTCTCCCACCTCTGCATACTGACGCTTGAACATCAGGTATTCCTCAAAGGAGAGCGTAAAAATGCGAAAAGATACATATCGTCCTGTCAGGTATGTCGAGATCTCGGATGACATCATGCGAGAGTTGGAGCCTGTCACATACAGGTCTACATCGAAGTCCGACGCCAACGAATTGACAACCTTTTCCCAGCCCTTGATTTCCTGCACCTCATCGAGAAACAGATAGGTTTTTCCATTGTGTGAAAGGCGTTCCTTAAGCTGTGCATACATCTGCTTTGCCGTCATATCCTCGTATTCCATTGAGTCATAGCGGCAGCTGACAATACGCTCCTCCGGGATGTTATGCTGCGTTTTCAGCTGCTTCATAATCATTTTTAGGATCGTTGACTTTCCGCAGCGGCGTACCCCGGTAAGGATTTTTACAAATGGCGTATCCACATAGGCCATGATTTTATCCACATACAAAGGTCTGTAAATCATTTTGACCACCTCCGTCTATAAATAATATACCGCAATCTAACAGACCGTCAATCATTTTTGCGATTATAAATCGCAAAACTTTTTTTGCAGCGTGATATTGCGGACTATTTCTAAATTCAGGAAGGTAAGCAATTGGTGTTCGCTAATTCAATTAAATCGGACAAGGGGGTCCACTTGCATAGCAAGTGTTTTTTTGTATTGGTACACAGCAGAAATTCGTGTAGAAATCAGCGATTTCTACACGAATTTTTACACTAATCTACATGAATATTTTCCATCAACTCGCGCTATTTGACACGAATGTTGCAGTTTTTACAGCTTATCCTTCTTCCTTAATAGCTGCCTGTGCTGCTGCCAATCTTGCTATAGGCACTCTGTACGGTGAGCAGCTTACATAATCAAGCCCAACCTTATGGAAGAACTCAACTGAGCTTGGGTCACCGCCGTGCTCTCCGCATATGCCAAGCTCAAGCTCAGGATTGTCAGCCCTTCCTTCCTTGCATGACATAGCCACAAGTCTTCCTACTCCTGTCTGATCGAGATGCTGGAACGGATCCTGCTCAAGTATCTTAGTCTCATAATATGAGCCTAAGAATTTAGCTGCATCATCACGGCTGAAGCCAAAGGTCATCTGTGTAAGATCATTGGTTCCGAAGCTGAAGAAGTCTGCCTCCTTTGCTATTGCTCCTGCAGTAAGTGCTGCACGAGGTATCTCTATCATAGTTCCGACCTTATACTTCATATCAATGCCGGCATTCTTTATGAGTTCATCGGCTGTGCTTACCACTATGTTCTTAACAAATCTGAATTCCTTAACCTCACAGGTGAGCGGGATCATTATAAACGGAGTGATTATTTCACCTGTCTCCTTGGAAACTGCTATAGCTGCCTTGATAACAGCATTTGTCTGCATAACCGCTATCTCAGGATAAGTTATGCACAGACGGCAGCCTCTGTGTCCCATCATCGGATTGACCTCATGCAGGCTCTGAACTATATGAGTAAGCTCTTCTGCACTGATGCCCATTTCCTTTGCAAGCTCTTCTATTTCCTTCGGCTCAGTAGGAAGGAACTCATGAAGAGGCGGATCCAAAAATCTTATGGTAAGCGGTCTTGTACCTATGATGCGGTACATAGCTGTAAAATCCGCCTCCTGGAACGGCTCAACCTTTGCAAGGGCTTTTTCTCTTTCTTCCTTTGTACGTGCGCATATCATCTCACGCACTGCCTTTATACGGTCTCCTGCAAAGAACATATGCTCTGTTCTGCAAAGTCCTACGCCCTCTGCTCCCATATCTACGGCATTCTGAAGATCTGCCGGGTTATCCGCATTGGTAAATACTCCCAGTCTTCTTGCACTGTCGGCCCAGCTCATAAAGCGCTTAAAGTCAGGATTTTCCATAGAGTCTGACAATATTATCTGTCCGTCATAGATATTGCCGGTAGAGCCGTCAAGAGAGATCCAGTCTCCTTCCTTATATATCTTGCCGTTCAATACTAATGTCTTTGCAGCATAATCAATTGCTACGTCATTATCATTTCCACAGCCGCATACACAGCAGGTGCCCATGCCTCTTGCAACTACAGCAGCATGGCTGGTCATTCCGCCTCTTACCGTCAGGATTCCCTGAGATACCTGCATTCCGATAATGTCCTCAGGTGAGGTCTCAAGTCTGACAAGAACAACCTTCTTCCAATCCTTTTCTTTAACCTTGCTTTCAGCTTCTTCAGCTGTAAATACTATCCTTCCGCATGCAGATCCCGGTGAAGCTGCAAGTCCCTTTCCTATAGGCGTACTCTGTTTAAGCGCCTCGGCATCAAACTGAGGATGCAGCAAGGTATCAAGCTGCTTAGGCTCTACTCTCAATACTGCTTCGCGTTCTGTTATCATTCCTTCCGACACGAGATCGCAGGCTATCTTAAGAGCCGCCTGTGCGGTACGTTTACCGTTTCTTGTCTGCAGCATATAGAGCTTGCCGTCTTCAATAGTAAACTCCATGTCCTGCATGTCCTTATAATATTTCTCAAGTCTGTCGGCAAGTCCTATAAATTCATCATAAATCTCCGGCATCTGATCCTTAAGATGGCTGATAGGGGAAGGTGTGCGTACTCCGGCAACAACGTCCTCACCCTGAGCATTTATGAGATATTCTCCCATAAGCTTCTTCTCACCTGTTGCAGGGTTTCTTGTAAATGCAACTCCTGTGCCCGAGTTATCTCCTGAGTTTCCGAATACCATTGCCTGAACGTTAACAGCTGTTCCCCATTCATAAGGAATCTCGTTCATGCGGCGGTAAACATTGGCACGTTCATTATCCCAGCTTCTGAAAACAGCCTTAACAGCCTCTGTCAGCTGTTCCTTAGGATCCTGCGGGAATTCACGTCCTTCATTCTCTTCATATATCTTTTTGAAAATGCCTACAAGCTCCTTCATATCGTCTGCTGTAAGCTCTGTATCATTCTTAACTCCCTTTTTCTCCTTGAGTTTATCTATTTCTTCCTCAAAAAGAGACTTTGGAACCATCATTACGACGTCTGAAAACATCTGAACGAAACGTCTGTAGCAGTCATATGCAAAACGAGGATTGCCTGTCTTTAAAGCAAGCCCCTCTGCAGAGACGTCATTAAGACCAAGATTGAGGATCGTATCCATCATACCCGGCATAGACTGACGTGCTCCGGAACGAACTGATACAAGCAGCGGATCATTCTTATCTCCGAAATGCTTGCCTGTTATCTTTTCAAGCTCTGAAATACATATGAATATATCTTTCCTGATATCTTCGCTGAGTTCTCTTCCGTCCTCATAGTACTTCGTGCAGGCCTCTGTTGTTATCGTAAAGCCCTGCGGGACAGGCATTCCCGCATGGATCATCTCCGCAAGTCCGGCACCCTTTCCTCCGAGTGTGTTCTTCATTGCCGTGAGGTCGCCGCTAAAGGCATCGTGTCCTTCGCTGAACATGTAAATTAATCTGCAGCTCATAATTACCTCCTTGTAGGATGATCTCTGCTGCGGCAGTCAAATAGTACTGCTAACGCCGCATAAATCATAATATTTTAATCAAAAATAATTATACATTTTAAATGTATTTTTTTCCATCTTGCATATAATTTTTGGAAGATATGCACTAATATGTACTACATAAATTTACGTATAGAGGTTTTGCTGCCTGAGCTAAAAAAAACATTTATACAGCAGCTTGCAGATTAACATTTTTACAGAATCACAAAGGACGCATGAAAAGCTTTCGTTTTTCACACGCCCTGAAATTTATTCCTTGTTCAGTTTGTATATGATGTTGAGTCCCTTAAGCATAAGGTCATCATCGATGATGATATCCGTACTGCAGTGCGGAATTATAAGTTCCGCAAGACCTCCGGTCGCTATCACCTTTGGTTTTTCCTTCATCTCGGACGATATCTTTTCTATCAGACCGTCAAGCATTGAAGCCGTTCCGTATATCATACCGCTCTGCATGCATTCGACAGTATTAGCACCTATAACACATTCCGGCGCTTCAAGTTCGATCTCAGGAAGCTGTGCCGTATGCTCTATAAGAGCTTTAAGTGCAATGTTAACTCCCGGGATTATACATCCTCCAAGATAGCATCCGTCAGGTCCTACAGCATCTACTGTCGTAGCAGTGCCGAGATCCATCAGTATGATCGGCATTTTATATTCATAATATGCCGCCGCCGCAGTAACGATTCGATCTGTTCCGACCTTGGCCGCATTGACCTTCTTCGTATAAAGTCCTGTCTTTAAGCTTCCTCCTGCTACGAACGGGTTAATATTAAACAGCGCTTTCGAGCATTCCGATATGATCTTTGTTACTTCTGGAACTACCGAGGATATGATCACACCCTCAATATCAGCTGTTTTTGATTCGTTTAAAATCAGCACGTCCCTGATGCTTTTCGCATAATATTCAGTGCTTAATTCACTGTCTGTATCTATGCGCGCTGTAAAAATCACAGCATCATCTCTGATGCCGCCGACGACTGTATTTGTATTGCCTATATCTATCGCCAAAAGCATGGAATCACCATCAAGCATTAATTATGCAGCAGTTTCGCTTTTTGCTGTGCCAAGCATAGATGTACGTATTACTGCATTAAGAAGTACCTTTCCTATAGCTGTAACCAGTACTAAGGCAGCTATAGCCTCCATTACGCCTGCACCTGTAACAGTACCCATGATAAGTCCGTAAACAGCAGAAATAGCAACCTGCTTTGCATCGGCATACTGTGATGCAAGAAGAGCATAAATGCTTCCCATAACAAATACTGTATTGGTCATTGATCCGACAAAGCCAACGATTGGCAGTGCAGCCATATCAGGAAGTCTGAGCTTCTTAAGTCCGATCCAAAGCCATCCTGAAACAAGACCGATCATAACTCTGCAGCCTACAGCGATCCAAAGTGCCTTTACTGCTCCTACTGCTCCGCCTGTAGTTGCTGCTACAAACGGTGAAAATGCAAATGACAGTAATGTAGGTGCTGTCGTATTGCTCACCATAGAGCAGATACCGAAAACGGCTCCAAGCAGAGAACCTGCTGCAGGTCCGAACAGAACAGCTCCGATAATAACCGGAATATGTACTGTTGTTGCCTTGATTACAGGCAGCTGAATCATACCGAGCGGTGTGTTTGCCAACAAAATGATCAAAGCCGCCATAAGTGCGACTCCTACCATACGGTTGGTGTCGAATTTCTTCATCTTCATAATTTAATTACCTCCTGCTGCCTCTCTCCTCCCATTTGGAGATGAAGCGCATATTGTACGGCCGCACCCCGTGCGACCGCCTGTCCCATTGTACATTAATGAGCCCGCAGGTTCAAGCCGAATATTTGATTTTTGTTTTCTTTACACAAACAAAACGTGTCTGTATAATTATTTGAGATAATTGCAACAAAAGGAAAGGATATTTCATCATGTTAAAGGGAAAAACCGTTCTGCTCGGCATAAGCGGAGGAATCGCTGCATATAAAACAGCTTATCTGGCATCAGCTCTTGTTAAGCTTCATGCATCTGTTGAGGTAATAATGACTGAAAATGCCACTAAATTTATAGCTCCTCTCACCTTTGAGCAGCTTACGGGAAACCGTGTTATGGTAGATACCTTCGACCGTAATTTTACACATCAGGTAGAGCATATAGCGCTGGCCGACCGTACAGATCTCGTAATAATTGCGCCTGCAACCGCAAATGTATGTGCAAAGCTTGCTCACGGTCTTGCTGACAACATGCTGACTACTACCGTTCTCGCATGCACCTGCCCGAAGCTTATTGCTCCGTCTATGAATACCAACATGTTCGAAAATCCTATTACGCAGGATAATCTTAAAACACTTGCTTCTTACGGATTTAAGATAATTCCTCCTGCTTCAGGGCGTCTTGCCTGCGGCGCAGTAGGTGCAGGAAAGCTTCCGGAGCCGGATACTCTGCTTCAGTATATACTTAAGGAAATAGCCTTTCCTCATGATCTTTCAGGCAAAAAAGTCCTTGTTACGGCAGGGCCTACAAGAGAAGCCCTGGATCCTGTCAGATATCTCAGCAATCACTCCAGCGGAAAGATGGGCTACGCTATTGCAAAGTCAGCCATGCTTAGAGGTGCTGACGTAACGCTTGTATCAGGTCCAACCTCCATCGAAAAACCGCCTTTTGTAAATGTTATTGACGTCGTTTCTGCAGAAGACATGTTTAATGCCGTTAAATCAGAGTACTCAGACTGTGACTACATATTTAAAGCTGCTGCTGTCGCTGACTATACACCGGAAACATTTTCAGATAATAAGATAAAGAAGAAAGACAGCGATCTTTCCATCCCGGTAAAGCACACCAAAGATATATTAAGCTGGCTCGGAGAACACCGCAGCCACGAGCAGGTGATCTGCGGCTTTTCCATGGAGACAAAGGATCTTATGGAAAACAGCACGGCAAAGCTCAAGAAAAAGAATGCCGATATGATCTGTGCAAATAATCTTAAGACTTCCGGTGCAGGCTTCGGTACTGATACCAATGTCATTACCGTTATCACCGCAAACGGAAATACAGAGCTTCCTCTTATGTCCAAGGAGGAGGCAGCTATGCGAATTATAGACATTGCCGTTTCGTTAAAGGCAGATAAGCTTGATAAACGGGCTTGATACATAGGCTTGATAAATAAGCCTTATAAATAAGCTTAATAATCAGAACATACTTATATTAAAGATGCATTTTGATCTCATATATAGTAAAATAAATTGTTAATCTTTCAGGAGACGATATGAGACAGGTTTATTTTGATAATGCCGCTACCACGAGGGTGCGCCCTGAGGTTGCGGAACTCATGACAAAGGTCATGACAGAGGACTACGGCAATCCGTCCTCAAGACATATTTACGGTGTCAATGCGGAAAAATACATAAAGACTGCCGCAGAGCAGATAGCTGCAACCCTTAAGGTCAAGCCTCAGGAAATTGTTTTTAACTCAGGCGGAACCGAGGGCAACAACAATGTGCTTATAGGCACAGCGCTTCAGAGAAAAGGGCTTGGAAAGCACATTATCAGTACAAATATTGAACATGCTGCGGTATACAACCCACTTATTTTTCTTGAAAGCATGGGCTATGAGGTTACATTTATAGGTGTCGACTCCAAGGGTCACATCGATATGGATGCTCTTTCCGCTGCTATTCGACCGGATACCATACTTGTCAGCACCATGTGGGTCAACAACGAGATGGGTGCGATAGAGGATATCCCTGCTATAGCAAAAATAGTTAAAGAAAAGAATCCGCGTACATATTTTCATACCGATGCCATTCAGGCCTACGGCAAGCTCACATTAAGGCCTAAGGAAACCGGCATAGACATGCTCACAGTAAGCGGTCACAAGCTGCACGGGCCAAAGGGCACAGGCTTTATGTATATTAATGAAAAAGTGCATATAAGCCCGATCATTATGGGCGGCGGACAGCAAAAGGATCGCCGTTCCGGCACTGAAAATGTACCGGGCATAGCAGGACTCGGTCTTGCTGCAGAGCTTTATAAGCGTGAGCATAATTCCATCAACGAGCGTATGCTCGCAGTAAAGGATCGTCTTATTGACAGACTTTCAAAAATGGATGGAGTCACGATAAATTCCGAAAAAGGCGCGCTTTCCGCTCCGCATATAGTAAGTGCCTCCTTCGAAGGAACAAGAGCCGAGGTATTATTGCATGCACTTGAAGAAAAGAGTGTTTATGTTTCGTCCGGTTCTGCATGCTCATCTAACCACCCTGCCATAAGCGGAACCTTAAAGGCAATAGGTGTTAAGAAAGAGCTTTTGGATTCTACGCTGAGGTTTTCCTTCGGTATTTATAATGAGCCTGACGAGGCAGATTATGCGGCAGACTGCATAGAAGAGCTTCTTCCTGTGCTGAGACGTTTCCGCAGATATTAAGACAGTTCCGCAATTATCGCGGCGTTTACTCAAGCCTCAGAGCACTTTTCAAAAGCGCTTAGTCAAAGCCATATATATTATATTTTTGTAAGCTTTAATAATTATATTTTGTTTAAGGAGAAAAAGAATGCAGTATCAGAGCTTTCTGATAAAGTATGCCGAGATCGGCACTAAAGGCAAGAATCGCTATATTTTTGAGGATGCACTCATGCACCAGATCCGTGAGCACCTTAAAAAAGTCGAGGGCGATTTTGCCGTTCAAAAGGAGCAGGGACGTATATATGTCAATGCTAAATCAGACTATGACTATGACGAAGTAGTTGAAGCTTTAGGCAAGGTATTCGGTGTAACAGGCATCTGCCCTATGCTTCAGATAGATAAATGTGAATATGATGAGCTTCGTGAAAAGGTGCTTGAATTTGTTCAGAAGGAGCATCCTGAGCAGAAGTTCACATTCAAGGTTCGTGCCAAGCGTGCCGATAAGCATTATCCTGTGAACTCTGACGTTATAAATGCAGACGTGGGATATGACATACTCAATGCATATCCGGAATCAAGCGTAGACGTTCACAACCCCGATTTTATAGTTTATATTGAGATCCGCCAGAGGATCAATGTATTTACAAAGGTCATTCCTGGTGCCGGCGGAATGCCGATAGGTACAAACGGTAAGGCAATGCTGCTGCTCTCAGGCGGTATCGATTCCCCTGTTGCAGGCTACATGATCGCAAAGCGCGGAGTTATGATCGAAGCCGTTTACTTCCATGCACCGCCGTATACCTCAGAAAGAGCTAAGCAAAAGGTCATTGATCTCGCAAAGCAGGTTGCCTCATATTCAGGCGCTATCCGACTTCATATCGTCAACTTTACAGACATTCAGCTCTATATTTATGAGCAGTGTCCGCACGACGAGCTTACTATTATCATGCGCCGTTACATGATGCGCATTGCAGAACGACTTGCAAATGCAAATGACTGCATCGGTCTTATAACCGGTGAAAGCATTGGTCAGGTCGCATCACAGACAATGTTCTCTCTCCGCACTACGGATGAGGTCTGTGAGCTTCCTGTATACCGCCCTGTTATAGGCTTTGACAAGCAGGAGATCGTTGATGTTGCAGAAAAGATCGGAACCTTTGAAACAAGCATACTTCCGTATGAGGACTGCTGCACTATCTTTGTTGCAAAGCATCCTGTTACAAAGCCTAATCTTAATGTCATTCAGCGTTCTGAAAGACATCTTGCTGAAAAGATAGATGAGCTGATAGAAACTGCCGTTAACACCGAAGAGGTCGTTATCTGCGAGTAATTGCTGCTCTGATTACGGCAAGCTAATATCTATAAAAGCAGCTGACTGCAGTGCATTAAAACACCGCATGATCAGCTGCCTTTTTATTTAAAATATTTACACAATATATAAATTCAATTGCTTCGACTTATATTACGCAAAAACTCTCTTAAGTCTTGCAAAATCAGGAAGTCCGTCCTTCTTTACCATAGGAGTTTCACCCTGAATAAGCGGAAGCGCATAGTTGATGAAGTCGCTGGTAATGTCATTTCCTGCTTCATTTATCCATTCCTGCGGAACCTTATTCTCATAGTTTGCAACCTCTGAAAGATCTATGAGCTTTTCTCTGCATACATATCCGTTATCACGGCTGCAGTCAAATCCTACCATCTTATCGGTCACGCCGTTAAGCATAGCCTCGACAGCTGCCTTTCCTGCCATATATGCCTCGTCAATATCTGTCTTGGATGCACAATGAGCCGCACATCTCTGAAGAAGGCTGAGTTCTATACCTCTGGTCTTTATGCCCATCTTTGCCTTAACTATACCCGCAAGTCTTGCTGCAAGTCCGCCGAGCTGTGCATGACCGAAGCCGTCTGTTCCGGATGTCTTTGCCTCTGAAACAAATGTTCCGTCAGCATAATGAACACCCTCTGAAACTGCAACTATGCAGTTGCCCTTTGCCTTATATACTCGCTCGATATCAGCAAGGAAGCTGTCCATATCAAAATCTCTCTCAGGGAGATAGATAAGGTCACAGCAATGCTCTCTGAGGTTGGCAAGTGCTGCTGCTGCAGTGAGCCAGCCGGCATGTCTTCCCATGCATTCGATGATAGTTACTACACCTGTATCATAGACAACAGTGTCGCGTGCAACCTCCATAACTGAGGTAGCTATATACTTTGCTGCAGAGCCGTAACCAGGGCAATGGTCAGTGCCGTAAAGATCATTGTCGATAGTCTTCGGTACACCCATAACACGGCAGTCATAGCCAACCTTTTTCATGTACTTGGATATCTTGTTGCAGGTATCCATTGAGTCATTGCCGCCGTTATAACAGAAATAACGAACATCATACTTTTTGAAGATCTCAAGTATTCTCTTATAATCTGTCTCATCCTCGTTAGGATCCTTCATCTTATAGCGGCATGAGCCAAGCGCTGAAGACGGTGTATACATGAGCTTATCAAGATCTTCTCTGTCCTCTTCATCCATAACATAAAGTCTGTCCTCCAAAACTCCCTTTATGCCGTAATGTGCTCCGTACACCTTGGTAATACAGTCGGCATCAAGTGCTGTGCGGATAACGCCGTATGCACTTGCATTGATAACCGCGGTAGGTCCGCCGGACTGTCCTATAATAAGTGCTCCCTTTAATGTTTCAGCCATATTTTCCTCCGAAAAATACCGCAGCCGCCTTTTTGTCAGCAGCTGCGGCATTCATTTTTAAATATAATAATTAAATACGGTCATTTGAACCGAGTACGTCTACGATCTTGTGGTGAACCATTGCCTTAACAGCAGCACGTGCCGGCTTTAAGTATTCACGCGGATCGAACTTGTCCGGATGCTCATGCATAAACTGTCTGATAGTAGCAGTCATGGCAAGTCTGATATCTGAATCAATGTTGATCTTGCAGACTGCACTTCTTGCAGCCTCTCTGAGCTGGTCCTCAGGTACTCCTATTGCGCCCGGCATATTTCCGCCGAACTTATTGATAGCAGCTACAAACTCCTGAGGTACGCTGGATGCTCCGTGAAGAACTATAGGGAAGCCCGGAAGCTTCTTCTCGATCTCATGAAGAACATCAAAACGAAGATGCGGATCTGTGCCCGGCTTAAACTTGTAAGCACCGTGGCTGGTTCCTATAGCGATAGCAAGTGAATCACAGCCTGTACGATCTACGAATTCCTCAACCTCTTCAGGTCGTGTGTAAGAAGAATCCTCTGCGCTGACATTAACATCATCTTCGATGCCTGCAAGTGTTCCGAGCTCAGCCTCAACGACTACTCCGTGTGCATGCGCATAATCAACGACCTGTCTTGTAAGAGCTATATTTTCCTCAAAGGACTTACTTGAACCGTCTATCATTACGGATGTGAAGCCGCCGTCAATGCATGACTTGCAGGTCTCAAAATCAGGACCGTGATCAAGGTGAAGCGCCATAGGTATCTCAGGACACTCTATAAGCGCAGCCTCCACAAGCTTTACAAGGTATGTGTGATTAGCATAGGCTCTTGCACCCTTTGAAACCTGAAGGATAACAGGTGAATGTGTCTCCTGGCATGCCTCTGTAATGCCCTGTATTATCTCCATATTGTTAACATTGAAAGCACCTATAGCATAGCCGCCGTTGTATGCCTTTTTGAACATTTCTGTCGTCGTAACAAGTGGCATTTTGTAACTCCTTTTAAGTATATGATTAATATATTGCGTTATTTGCTATAACTATTACAGTATAACATTATTCGAGGCTTAAATCCATACCTGCAGCGATCTCAAGACGTATCATTATCAGACTTAATATCGCTATTGCCGCTGTTTCAGTCCTTAAAATACGTTTTCCGAGTGATATCGGAGTTATACCGTGTCTTTTTGCCATGCTTACCTCAAGCGGGTCGAAGCCTCCCTCAGGTCCTATAAAGACACCGATAGAGTTTCCGGGGATAAAGCTGACAATAGCCTCACAGGTGGCAACAATGCCCTTTTCATCCTCATAGGGTATGAGACGGACATTAAGCTCCTCACACATATCGACTGCCTCTTTAAAATTGACTGTTTTATGTATATGAGGGATGACACTTCTTTTTGACTGCTTTGCGGCACTTTCCGCAATTGCCTGCCAGCGTTTAACCTTGGCATCTGCTTTTTTATCATCAAGCTTGACCACACAGTTCTTTGAAGCCACCGGAACTATATCCGTAACTCCGAGCTCTGCTGCCTTTTGGATGATAAGTTCCATCTTATCAGATTTCGGCAGACACTGAAAAAGCACCACTCTTGACGGAAGCTCGTGATTTTCCTCGCAGATCTCCTCGATCAGGAGCCTTAATGCCGTGCCTTCTGCGTCATTTTCATCAGTGACCTTATCGACTGTACACATATAATCCGTTCCGTCCTGATCACTTATCATCACTCTTTCACCCGGCTTTAGGCGCAAAACATTTACAGCATGATTATAATCATCGCCGGTTATCAATATATTTTTATCTGAAATATTATCTTTATCAACAAAAAAATGATACATAGTCTTAAAATTCGTGTATAAATAAACCGCTTCTTAGCTTAGGTTCAAACCATGTAGATTTAGGCGGCATCAAAAGTCCGGCATCTGCTACCTTAAACAGCTCCGAAATATCCGTAGGATACATTGCAAATGCTGCTGCCGGTCCTTTTTTTGAAAGGCTTCCTTCAACTTTACTCTCTTTGGTAAAGCTTTCAGCATCCTTTACGAGCTCCTTAAGCCCTCTTATGCCTCCAATAAATTTGATCCTATTGTCCGTACGCGGATCCATGATTCCTAATAGTTTTGAAAGCACTTCGTCCTGCAGTACTGAAACATCAAGGCTTTTGACAGGGTCTGCCGCTCTTTCGGATGCGTATTCCGGCTTTAGCTTAAGCTTATAGGTCCTGCCGTTAAGATACATTCCGACTTCATACTTTTCTCCGGGTCTCAGCAATTCATCTATATCGTCGCTATCAGCTTCACATAAAAGTGAAGTACATTCGATATTATAAATATTTTCGAGTGCTTCGAGAAAATCGCTGACCGAATATCCGTTGAGATCTTTTACGACTCTGTTATATTCCATTATCTTAAGCTCACTGTCAGGGAAAAGCACCGATAAAAAGAAGTTATATTCTGCTGATGCGTCATATCCACCCTTTGCAGCAACTTCCTCTCTTCTCTTAAGCGCGACATTTACAGCCGATGCGGCTCTGTGGTGGCCATCGGCTATATATGTGCATTTGATCTCAGAAAACAGTCTGCCAAGCTCCGCCACCACGTCCTTATCAGCTATGATCCAGACTCTGTGTCTGATGCCGTCCTCGCTGATAAAATCATATACAGGTGTCTTTTTTTCTTTTTCGGTATTTACAAGTGCATCTATCCTGCCGTCTGCATGATAGCTTAAGAAGATAGGTCCTGTCTGCGCACTCATAGCATCGACATGATGTATCCTGTCAAGCTCCTTTGCAGCTACTGTATTTTCATGCTTTCTGCATATACCGTTAAGATAATCGTCCACCGATGACAGTGCAGCTATACCTGTCTGTGTCCTGCCGTCCATAGTCTGCTCATAAATATAAAAGCAGTCTGTATCATCCTTTATATAGATGCCTTCTGCCTTCTGCTTCTCATATCTTTCTTTAGCTGCCTTGTAAACGTCATCTGCGTACATATCATGTTCAGGTGCAAACATGGTTTCGGGTCTGTCAATGTTAAGAAAGCTGTAGGGTCTGTTCTTCACAGCCTCTGCAGCCTCCTCTCTTGAATATACGTCATAAGGCAGCGCAGCCACATCAGCTGCCTTATCGGCAGCCGGTCTGATTGCTCTGAATGGTCTAATATCAGCCATTTTTACCCTCTTATAAATTCTCTTATAAATTTCGTTATTTAACTATACGAACTCTGAGCATTCCTTCAATAGCTCTGATCCTGTTAAGTGCAGCATCCGTGATCCTTGTATCTATATCCATAAGGGTATAAGCATATTTGTCACGGCTTGCATTCTGCATGTTTGCAATATTAATATTGGCATCTCCCATTATAGCTGTAAGCTTACCGAGCATACCCGGTGTATTCTTGTGAAGGCATGCGATTCGTGACTCCACCTTGCAGATTCCTGCATCAATATCAGGATAATTTACTGAATGATGAATGTTTCCGTTATCAAGATAATCCTGAAGCTGTTCTACAGCCATCTTTGCACAGTTATCCTCAGACTCCTCTGTAGATGCTCCGAGGTGAGGAGTAACGACAGTGTTCGGCATAATAACAGACTTTGGTGTTGGGAAGTCGGTAACATATTTTGCTACCTTACCGCTTCTTAATGCCTCTGTTATATCGTCTTCATTTACAACAAAGCCTCTGGAGAAGTTAAGTATTCTTACTCCGTCCTTCATCTTTGCAAAGGAAAGCTTATTAAGCATGTCTCTGCTGGATTCTGTTGCAGGCACATGAACAGTTATGTAATCACACTTTTCAAAAAGATCGTCGATATACTCCTCGTGCTTGACCTCTCTCTTAAGTCTCCATGCAGATCCGACAGAGATATAAGGATCATAGCCGTATACCTCCATGCCAAGGTAAGCGCACATATTTGCTACTAACACACCGATAGCACCTAAGCCTATAACACCGATCTTCTTTCCGATGACCTCATGACCTGAGAATGCCTTCTTTGCCTTCTCTGCATCCTTTGCGATGTCTTCGTCATTAGCATTGGCCTTTACCCACTCAATACCGCCGACAATGTCTCTGGAAGCAAGCATAAGACCTGCAAGAACCATTTCCTTTACTGCATTGGCATTAGCGCCCGGCGTATTAAGAACAACTATTCCCTCTTCTGCACAGCGGTCAAGCGGAATGTTATTTACACCAACACCTGCTCTGGCAATGGCTCTTAAAGAAGGAGCAAACTTCATGTCCTTCATCTCAGCGCTTCTTACAAGCGCTCCGTGAGCCTCTTCCATCTTGTCTGTAGTCGAATATCCGTCTCTGAATTCTCTGAGTCCGTGATCGCTTATGTTATTTAATAAAAGTATTTTTCTATTCTTCATCTTTCTGTATCGTTATCCGGCAATTTATATACTGCCGTGTCACCATCCTTTTAATATTCTGTAATTTTTAAATATATAATTATTTGTTATCCTGATCTTTTTCTCAGTCCGTCTATATCGGCCGTTTAGCAGCTTAAGCTAAAGCTAAGGCTTTCCTAATCAACAATGACTCTTTTCGAAGCGCTCCATCTCATCCACAAGAGCCTGAACGCCCTCATAAGGCATGGCATTGTAGATAGATGCTCTCATACCTCCGACTGTTCTGTGTCCCTTGATATTCTTAATGCCCTTTTCTGAGCATTCAGCAATGAACGCCTTATCAAGCTCATCATTTCCCGTAACGAACGGTACGTTCATAAGAGAACGCGAATCCTTTCTTACAGTACCCTTAAACAGCTTGGAATTATCAAGATAATCATATAATAATGCAGCCTTCTTTTCATTCTTGGCCTTCATGACCTCTAAGCCGCCCATATCCTTGATCCATTTAAATACCTTGCCGCAGGTATATATTCCCCAGGTATTAGGTGTATTATACATTGAATCATTATCAGCCTGAGTCTTCCATTTAAGCATTGTAGGTGTTCCCGGAAGCACATCATCAGTGATAAGATCCTCTCTTACGATCACTGTTACAAGTCCGGCAGGGCCTGCATTCTTCTGCACTCCTGCATAGATAACTCCGTATTTATTGACATCCAGAGGCTCCGAAACGAACATGGATGAAACATCAGACACCAGCACCTTACCCTTTGTGTCAGGAAGCTTCGGATATCTGGTTCCGTATATGGTGTTATTCTGACAAATGTATACATAATCAGCATCGTCAGATATCTTAAGATCATAAAGATCAGGTATATATGTAAATGTCTTGTCCTCCGAGGAAGCGATAACATTAACATTTCCGTACATCTTTGCTTCCTTGATGGCCTTCTTTGTCCAGACACCTGTATTGATATAATCGGCAGTCTTATTCTTCATAAGGTTCATAGGAACGGCAGCAAACTGCTGTGATGCTCCTCCCTGTACAAAAAGCACCTTATAGTTATCAGGTATCGCCATTATATCTCTGAGAGTGTTCTCTGTTGTATGGAGGATATCTTCAAAGTCTTTAGATCGATGGCTCATCTCCATGACACTCATTCCTGAGGTGCCGTACTCCAACATTTCACTCTGTATCTCTTTAAGAACCGACTCAGGCATACATGCCGGTCCTGCGCTGAAGTTAAAAACTCTGCTCATACTTCCTCCTTTTTATAACATGCGGCGGGATAATGATTTGACGGATCCTGCCCGTTCATAAGCCGCTTAAGACATAAATATACAACCGCTTTATGAATTTAGCAAGATAAAGAGTATAAAAGCCTTTGATTTTAGTAGGTTTTAATTTAAAACATACTCAACGTGCTTCTGCTGCCATGTCAAGGCACCTGATCAAAGCCCTTCCGGCATTTTCGCTTATGTCTCTTGCAATTATACTGTGCTCACCTTTTTCCTCTGCCGCAAGTCGTCCTGCAGTACCATGCAGATACACAGCTATAGGCAGAGCATCCTGAAGATTTCCCTTAAGCACTGCAGCAATTCCTGCTATAAAACCGCAAAGAGCATCTCCGCTTCCTGCCTTTGCCAATGCGCCGGATCCAGGGCTAAGATTAATAACACGACCGTCTCTATCAGCTATTACAGTCTCGTGATCCTTCAATATTACATTTATTCCAATGTGAGCGGCAAATATAGCTGCTGCCTTTATCGCATTTACTTTAAGCTCCGGAATGCTGTTGATCGCCTTAAGTGAATTTATCTCTCCGGCATCAGCATTAACCTGATCCTTGCTGTCAGCGCCTGCAATATTGCTATCTGCAAATGCAATGCTCTTATTTGTAATATCCGACGGCGCACCCTTTATAAGTCTCAGCATTTCCATCATATGCGGAGTTATCACTATGTTGGAAAATGCTTTTGTCCTTCCGTCTCCAATAGTGTCGACTCCTGAAAGCAGCCTCAGATCATATCCTTCTTCTGCTATGATATTCAGCGCATCCGCATCTATAACTACAAGCTTCTTCTTATGAAGCCTTGATACGACATCTGTCCTGAACAGCTCTGCAACAATAGCTTTAGCCGCTTCATCCTTTGATAAGCCGGGACCGACAATAACATAGTCTGCCCAGTCAAGCTCATCCGAAAGCTCTTTTCCCTCACAGCTTGCATACATTGCCTCAGGAAGCAGTGTCTGCAGTATGATCCGGTTTATCTCAGACGCAAAATATTTCACCATTCCTATTCCGCTTCTGAAGGCTGCAAGACCTGAAATATATGCGGCACCTGCCATTCCGCTGCTGCCTGCTATGATCAGAAGTTTACCGTATGTGCCCTTATTGGAATCCGGCTCCCTTACACTAAGCTTTTGTTTGTGACGAATAAAAAGCTCTTTCATCACTTTCTCAGGCTCCTTAACTATAATGCATGAGCCTTCCGGGATATTAAGACTATTTATTTTTCCAAATGACATACCGTCCATAGTTTTATAAAACTTGTATTTTGTCAGACTTATTTATTATTCAAACTCTCTTCGCTACTACAGAGCACCATTCACCCTGAGTATTTATCGTAAGGATCTCCCAGGCATCATTCTCAGCAAATGCCTGCTTAACATCCTCAAGCTTTTCGTCAATGATACCTGAGGTGATGAAAATTCCGTCCTTTCTGATAAAGCTGTCGACAACACTCTTTCCCGCAAGCATACAGATAACAGGTGCAAGGATATTGGCAATGACTATATCATAGCCCATAGCTACAGCTTCAAATGACGCACTGTCTCTCTCTGCTTCTTTTCCGGTATTATCTAAAGCCGACGAAGCATTTTCCTTTTTGAATGCCTCAAGTCTGTTGTGTATCTTTGCTATGGTCTCGTCATCTCCTATAACATTTCCAATATAAAGCTCAAACTGATCCTTACTGATGTTATTAAAGCCGCAGTTATCATGTATCGAAGGCTCACACTGCTCATCAAGCTCTGTTGCCGTTACCATCTTAGCCCCCTCCTTCAGTGCAGCAATGCCTAAAATACCGCTTCCTGTTCCTATATCAAGGACTGTATCTCCCGGCTTAACATATTTTTCTACAGACTTTAAGCAAAGCTGTGTGGTCTCATGAGAACCTGTGCCGAAAGCTGTGCCTGGATCTATCTCAATAAGCTTAATGCTTCCGTCACCAATGCCCTTTAAGCAGTCCTCAGGTATTTCTTCCCATGTAGGCTTTATAAGAAAGCTTCCTGCTTGGATAGGCTTAAAATACTTCTTCCAGTTATCTCTCCAGTCAGTATCCTCTGTTACGCCTTCCTCTATACGTCCCTCTCCTATGTTGGCATAGGCACGCATCTCATCAAGCTGCTCCCTGACATTTTCCAAAAGCTCGTCTATTTCTTCCTGCTTCCAGATCCTGTCTGAAATAGTATATGAATTGTCCTCTCCGGTCTCTCCGACAGAAGCTATGCCGGCTGTCGAAGCGGCTGTTTTGTTGTCATTTTCAGCTTCTTTGCTCTCATCGTCTTCCATATGCAGGAAAAAGCTGAGTCTTGAGGTTCCGTCATCAGGTGCAAGCTCTGGAAGTATATCTATAAACATGCCCTTTGTATCGGCATCTGAAAGAGGCACATTGTCCTCGATCTGAACGCCCTCTACTCCGCACTCCATAAGCATCATGCTGACAAGATCCTCAGCCTCGGTAGTTGTGTGTACAGTAAATTTCTTCCACTTCATATCTTTATCTCCGATTTTTCTTTTTCTTATATATTCTGTAAATGACTACCGATGCGCCCATCCACATCAGCTGTACAATTATCGCTATTATAAATGCCGGCGATTTCGGATCCTTTATATTCATACCTATTATAGGCAAAAGTATGGTAGTCGGCAGCATTCCCAGGATACAGCCCGGAAGGTATTTTCTGTATGAAACAGCTATAGCACCCATATACATACTGACTATATCGCACGGAAGAAATCCGCCGACAACTCTCGTGAGAAATGTAAACATGAAGTCATTTTCCGCACGAAGCTCCTTGACCTGCTGTGCCTTAGGATATTTTGAGACTATCCGCTCCACGGCAGAGGTTCCGATAAACCTGCCGATAACATACGGCAAGGACACCATGACTGCTGTACCGATTATATTTACAAGCACCGCTACAGGAAGCGGAAACATTATGCCTGCTGCCGCATAAAGGATTCCGTTATATATTACTATACTGAGGCTTTTTATCCCAAACATAGCAATTAATATAAATGCAGCCATAAGCTTGTTTTTAGGCTCAAAGCTCAGTATTTCTGCAAGAGAAATGTCATTTCTGTGTATAAAGCAGAATATCACTATTGCCGCCCAAATTAATACAATACATATCTTTAATATCAGCAGTATAGTATCATCCTTTTTCAGCTTATTCTCACTGCTGACTTTTCTTTCATTTTCCGACAGTGTACTCACCTGTCCTTCCTTATACTTATTTATAAGCTCCTGCTGCATGCTTTGCGTTTAAGAAAGCAGGCTTGCATAGGAGAACTAGATTTTTGTCTCCGGTATCATCATTATATTATTTTTGTATATGATTTGTAAAACTAAGAAAAAGCTGCCGCACCATTTATATGATACGGCAGTTTTATAAATATTACATAGTATATTTTTTTACTTTGATATAGAAAGAGACTTTGGCTTATTAAAATAATCTGCATTATTAAGCCTGAGTTTCCATTCCTATCTGTCAGTCAGCCTTAGGGCCTGCTCCTGCAATGTTTGCAGGCATGTGAGGATACTTCTTTGAGAAGTTATCGCTGAACATTTTTGCAAGCTTCTTTGCCTGCTCATCATATGCAGCCTTATCAGCCCATGTTTCCTTAGGATCAAGGATCTCTGAAGGAACTTCAGGACAGCTTACAGGAATCTCAAGGTTGAAACGGTCGTCATGCTTATACTCAACCTTCTCAAGCTCTCCGTTAAGTGCTGCAGTAACCATAGCTCTTGTATATTTAAGCTTCATTCTTGAACCGGTTCCGTAAGGGCCTCCGGTCCAGCCTGTATTTACAAGATAAACCTTTGTGCCGTACTTATCGATACGCTCTCCGAGCATATTTGCATAAACAGAAGCATCAAGCGGCATGAATGGCTCTCCGAAGAGTGTTGAGAATGTAGGCTGCGGCTCTGTTATGCCTCTCTCAGTTCCGGCAAGCTTGGATGTGAAGCCTGTAACAAAATGGTACATAGCAGCTTCTCTTGAAAGCTTCGAGATCGGAGGAAGTACTCCGAATGCATCTGCAGTAAGGAATATTACTACCTTAGGAATACCGCCTACTCCCGGGATCTGTGCATTAGGTATATAGTCTACAGGATATCCTACTCTTGTATTCTCTGTTATGCTCTTATCTGAATAATCAGGAATTCTTGTCTCAGGATCGATTATAACATTTTCACAAAGTGAACCGAACTTGATAGCTCTGAATATCTCAGGCTCATTTTCTTCCTTAAGATCTATACACTTAGCATAGCAGCCGCCTTCGATATTGAATACTCCGTCAGGTGTCCAGCAATGCTCGTCATCTCCGATAAGCATACGCTTAGGATCTGCTGAGAGAGTTGTCTTTCCTGTTCCTGAAAGTCCGAAGAACACAGCTGTCTCATGAGTCTCAGGATCCATATTTGAAGAGCTGTGCATAGGAAGAATATTTTCCTCTACAGGCATAATGTAGTTCATTACAGAGAATACTGTCTTCTTGATCTCACCTGAATACTGGCTTCCGGCAATGATAGCCTCATGTGCCTCATAGTCGATGATGATAGCAGCTTCAGAATTGATTCCGAATTTCTTAGGATCACACTTATAGCCAGGTGCGGCAATGAGAGTGAAATCAGCATCTCCGAATGCCTCAAGCTGCTCCTTTGTAGGTCTGATAAGAAGCTGATGAATAAAAAGGTTCTGTGAAGCAAGCTCGTTTACAATACGGAACTTTCTTGTATACTTCTGATCTGCACCTGCAAAGCCGTCAAAGATGTAGACCTCCTTGCCGTTCAGATACTCGATCATTTCCTTTCTTATAGCCTGATAGGTCTCTCTTGTTGTAGGAACATTGACGCTTCCCCATGCTATCTTGTCGTGTACACCTTCGCTGTCAACGATAAACTTATCCTTAGGTGAACGTCCTGTATACTTACCTGTAAGTACTGCAAGCGCTCCTGTTGCTGTGAGCTGTCCTTCGCCTCTTGCAAGTGCCTTCTCTGTAAGAACTGCCGGCTCAAGGTTTCTGTAGACGATCTTTGGCTCTGTAATTCCTAATTTCTCAAGACCATAGGTATTCATTGCTTTCCCTCCTGATGCTTATGGCCTGCGCTTAATATGCGCAGTATATTGATATGATCTCAGATCATTATTTGTGCTTTCGGCAGCATTCTCATAAAAATATCTGCCCAATCGGCATTTGCCGTCTTTACTGTCTAATAATATAGCATAAGTGATTATAAGAAGCGATAATTTATATCGCAGCTATTTAATAATACGGCAAATATTAAGTCGGTGTAAATCATTTATTTCATAAAATATTTCTATACAAATAAAAAACTTTATTAATAATATTGTTGTGTTATAATAAACGCAGTGTGTGCAGTGGGAACTGCCGCATATAACTAACTGGAATTTCGAATGGAGAACTTATGGCAAACCCATACAAAACACGAGAGGGCGGAGCTACAGTTACGATATTTGTACCGTATGACTGCAACAATCACTGCCCATTCTGCATCAATAAACAGGAATATGCGGATATGACAGGCTTCAGCCTTGAAAAGATCTGTGACAGCATCCGCATCATGGACTCTATAACTCCTAAATGCGACTTTGTATTCACAGGCGGAGAGCCTATGGCAAACCTTGAATCACTTCAGGTGATGCTTGACTGCATTCCTACAACTCACAAGGTTTTCATCAACACTACCTTCCCTGTAATGCATAATTACACCGCTGAAGAGATGCTTGCATTTGCAGAGAAGAACAAGAACAAGATAACATGCTTCAACATTTCCAGACATATGCAGAAGTATGTTGAAGAGTCTCCGGATGAGGTCATTGCAAAGATCGCTACACCAAAGCGTGTAAACTGCGTTCTTTATAAGACATATCCTACTGAGAATCTTCCTGCCTACGCAGATCGCTTCGGCGAGTTCAACATCCCGATTCAGTTCCGTTATGACTATACTGAGACAACTCCTGAGAATCTTTATGAGGAAGAGCATGATCACATCCTCAGAGATCTCAAGCATTACTTCAATTATAAGGGACTTGACGGCTGCCGTATGCGCTGCGGATATCACTTCGAGTATAAGGGCAACCACCTTACATATCATAAGACCCTTCCTTATTCAACAGTAGTTGAAACAGGTGATGACGGAGTTACCTATGATATCCTCTATGATATCCTTATCAAGCAGACAGGTAAGATCGTTTCTGACTGGACAGATGATCAGCCAGAGCTTGATATCGAAGCATACAGAAACGTTACCTTCGAGCCAAACGACAATGTCGTAAGAGATGGCGTAATCGAATTCTGATCTTAAGTGCTGGCAGTACGTAAGAGGGGTTACTCATACAGCATTCGAGATATACATTTAACAGAATATACAAGGACAGAGCGGTATAGCCTTTGGCTTTCTGCTCTGTTTTTGTTTTGTCAAAAAAAGACTGCAGAGGGGCATACTTCTGCAGTCTTTTCGTTCCCTGAAAAAACATAACAGATCGAGGGCAAAAAAGATCTTTTTTTGTTGTTAAGCTCAAAAATGGAGGAGCTTTTTCCGAGAACGTTCAATATGGAGCAGCATTTGGGCTGCGAATAAAGCTTATTAAACTGTTGGGGTCTTCAGTACATACATCATTTATGTAATAAGGCTTTCATTCCATTGATCAAACATATATTTACATTGCATTGATCAAATACATAAAATCATTTGTATCAAAAAAGGCAATAGCAACCCCTTTTATATAAAGGGAAAGCGCCATTGCCTCCAACCTGACCGATTAATCAGCAGCTAAACTTTTGTAAACTAATCTAAACTTTTCTAAACGATCTGCTGATATATGATATTTTACGCATTTATACGCAAAAGTCAATAGTGTTTTGTATACATTTTGATTGCGTATAAATGTATACAATCTAAAATATTATTTATCCTTTCGCTCTGAAAGCTTGCTTTCAAAGCGTGATTTATTTGTATGAGAAGGAACTGTTGTCGGATAATTGCCGTCAAAGCATGCTGAACAATAGTCATGATTTCCGACAAGCTCATTGAGTTTATCTATAGGCAGATATCCAAGACTGTCTACTCCTATCATAGTCGCAATATCCGATATACTGTGATGACAGGCGATAAGATTCTCCTTGGAATCAATATCTGTTCCGTAATAGCAAGGATTAAGGAATGGAGGTGATGAAATACGCATATGTACTTCTTTTGCTCCGGCCTCTCTTACAAGATTAACTATCTGTCCGCTGGTCGTTCCTCTTACGATGGAGTCATCTATAAGTACAACTCTCTTTCCTTCCAAGGTCTCGCGTATCGGACTGAGCTTAATACGGACCTTATCTTCACGATCTGCCTGTCCCGGTGATATGAAGGTCCTTCCGATGTACTTATTCTTAAGAAGTCCGATACCGTAAGGAATACCGGTAGCCTTTGAGAATCCGAGCGCAGCATCAAGTCCGCTGTCAGGAACTCCAACTATAACATCTGCATCCACCGGATGAGCCTGTGCAAGGAGCTCTCCTGCCTTAACTCTTGATGCATGTACGCTTACACCATCAATTATTGAATCTGGTCTTGCAAAATAAATATATTCAAATATGCATGAACGACGTGGCTTTGATCCGCAGTGATTCTTATCAGAATGCACCCCGTCCTTATCAATAACAACAATTTCGCCAGGTTCTATATCTCTGATAAAGCTTGCTCCTGTTGCAGCAAGTCCGCAGCTTTCTGAAGAAACTATATATGTTCCGTCCTTAGTAATGCCATAGCAGAGCGGTCTGAAACCGTGAGGGTCACGAGCAGCTATAAGCTTTGTCGCCGACATCATAACAAGTGAATATGCGCCTTCGAGCTTATTCATAGCATTTTTAACTGCTTCCTCTATTGAATGTGCCTTAAGGCGCTCGAGTGTAATAATATAAGCTATAACCTCTGTATCAGTTGTAGTATGGAATATAGCACCGTTAAGCTCAAGCTCCGAACGAAGCTCATAAGCATTGCTCAGGTTGCCGTTATGAGCAAGTGCCAATTTTCCCTTCATGTGATTAACTTCAAGCGGCTGGCAGTTGGATCTGTTAGTATCTCCTGTAGTGCCGTAACGCACATGTCCTACAGCTAAGCTGCCTTCCGGCATCTTTTCAAGGTCATCCTTTGAAAAAACATCGTTTACAAGTCCCAAATCCTTATGTGAGAAAAAAACTCCGTCATCATTGACAACTATTCCGGCGCTCTCCTGTCCTCTGTGCTGAAGTGCATAAAGTCCGTAATATACAGTCTTTGCGATTGGATAGTTACTTTTGGAATAAACTCCGAAAACTCCGCATTCCTCGTGTAGTGAACTCATACAGTCTTTCCTTCCTGAAAATATCATGCTTTAACTATACTATTGTAGCACTAATTGCTTCTCTTCGCTCATGAAAATACATATGATATTTTGAAATTTTTGTATATTTTTTAAATATAAATTTTTTCGTCTGCAAAACTCCTATTTCATTCAGATTTTAAAGGAATGAAGCGAATTTAAAAGACTTTTTAAGAGAACGAACCGAACCCATAAAATCTTCGGGTCCGGTTCGCTTTTAACTTCTTAGTTGTTCAGCATTGAAAAAGAGCAGTTCCCTTTATGGTTCATTTGAGATGCCGAACATCCTTATGATCCTCTTAGGGCACTTATCTGCGCATGCTCCGCATGCAACACATTTGCTGTAGTCAATAGCAGCAATGTTGCCGTTCATATGTATAGCATCATGCTCACAAGTCTTAACGCAGAGTGTGCAGCCGATGCATCCTGCAGAGCAGACATCCATAACTGCCTTGCCCTTATCCTGATTTACACACTGTACTCTGAACTTCTTATTAGCCGGTACAAGCTCAATGATCTTCTTAGGGCAGGTCTTGATGCAGGCCTGACATGCTGTACATTTTGACTCATCAACCTTCGCAACTCCGTCAACTACATGTATAGCATCAAACTGACAGGCTTTTACGCAGGCTCCGTGACCGAGGCATCCGTAAGAACAAGCCTTGTCACTTGCGCCCGGAACAGGTGCAAGCGCGTTGCAGTCATCAGGACCGGTATAAATGTATCTCTTCGGTGCTTTCTCGCAGGTTCCGGCACATTTTACAAATGCTACCATCTTCTCCTGATCACCTGCTTCAACTCCCATTATTGATGCTATCTTATCCCAACAAGGCTTCTGTCCTACAGGGCATGCAGAAACAGGTGCTGTACCTTCATTGATAGCCTTTGCGCATCCGTCACAGCCAGGGAAGCCGCAGCCTCCGCAGTTATTTCCCGGAAGTGCCTCTCTTATCTCAGCCTCTCTCGGATCTACCTCAACAGCAAACTTTTCACCGAAAATACCAAGGCCGATACCTACTATAATACCTACTATCGCTATAAGAGCGGCAGCAATGATTATTGCACTGACATTCATATATTTGCCCTCCCCTTACATAAGTCCGGCGAAGCCGAAGAATGCGATAGACATAAGTGCTGCGGTTACTATTACGATAGGAACACCCTGAAAGCTCTTTGGAATATTATTTCCGGCAATGTGTTCACGAATACCTGCAAGAAGCACGATAGCAATAAGATAACCCATAGCGGTTGCAAATCCGCTTACAACAGACTCAAGTACATTGTACTCGTTCTGTGCATTTGTAAGAGCAACACCGAGTACTGCGCAGTTAGTTGTAATAAGCGGAAGGAATATTCCAAGTGCGGAATACAATGCCGGCATACACTTATGCATGAACATTTCAACTATCTGAACAAGTGCTGCGATAACAAGAATAAACACTATAGTCCTCAGATAAACCATATCAAGAGGAATAAGTATATAATTATTGATAATGCTTGCTACGAATGAAGCAATAGTAATAACGAATACTACGGCTCCTCCCATTCCTGCTGCTGTCTTAATATCGGTAGATACACCGAGGAAAGAACAGATTCCGAGGAACTGGCTAAGTACGACGTTGCTTACGAAGCATGAGCTGATCGCAATAACTATTAATCCAACCATTGTCTCTCCTCCTTAGTCTTTCTTTCCGTGTGCCATGCTGCAGGTCATGCAGTTGCCTGTACAGCTGTCTTCCTTTGCAAGACCCTCGCCATTGGTAGCACAAGGCATCTTGAGCTTGTTCTGAAGAGCTGTAATGCATGCGAATACAAGGAATGCACCCGGTGCCATGATAAAGATAGAGCATGGCGTATAGAATGAAGGCATTATCTGGAAGCCGAATATCTGACCGGCTCCGATAAGCTCTCTTACTGCACCTATAAGTACGAGTGCCACTGTAAATCCAAGACCCATGCCAAGACCGTCAAAAAGTGAAATGATCGGTCCGTTCTTCATTGCGAAGGACTCTGCACGTCCGAGGATGATACAGTTAACAACGATAAGCGGAATGTAGATTCCGAGTGATTCGTACAGTGCCGGTGTAAATCCGGCCATAAGCATATCAACTATAGTTACGAGTGACGCTACGATGACGATCTCAGCCGGAAGTCTGAGCTTGTCCGGGATGATATGTCTCATAAGCGCAATTATAAGGTTTGAGAAAATAAGTACGGCAGTTGTGGACAGTCCCATGCCTGCTCCGTTCATAGCCGATGTAGTAACAGCCAGTGTAGGGCAGGTACCGAGGACGAGCACGAACAGCGGATTTTCTTTCCAGATACCGTTATAAATTCTTTCAGTATACTTATTCATTTATATCCTCCTTCCCTTTACTGTTCTACATACTCATGCAGGAACTTAAGTCCTGTATTGAGTGCATTTTCAACGGCTGATGATGTATATGTAGCTCCGCTCAGTGCATTGAACTGAGTATCATCTGCAGCTCCGCTCTTGATCTTAGTGATCTGTCCTGAACCGTCTTTTCCGGTAAACTGATCTCTGAAGGCAGGCTCTTTAGCCTTCATACCAAGACCCGCTGTCTCTGAGATTGAAAGAAATCCGAGTCCAAGGATCTTATCTTCATTGTCAATTCCGACTGAAATAGAAACATTTCCGCCGTAGCCCTCTGCAGATGTAGAGTTTACTACATATCCGAGTACTTCACCTGCTTCATTTTTAGCCTCAAGGCACGCATTTACTGTAACCTTGCCGAAGCCCCAGCCTGAAGCTTCTTCGTTGGCTTTATCAACAGCAGCCTGAAGCTCATCCGAAGTTGTGAATTCGGATGCATCAGGGAATACCTCTCTATAGGTCTCGTTGGCAGCTTTTTGCTGAGCAATTGCAATAGGCTCTAATGTAACCTCATGAACCACTCCGAGCGCCGCACCTGAAATAAGTGTGATAAGGAAGAGAACGATGGCATCTTTTACGATAGTATTTTTCATCACTTCTTACCTCTCTTTTCCTTAGCTTTACCAAACGGTGTCGGTATAGAAACTCTGTCGAGGATAGGAACCAGAAGGTTTCCTAAAAGGATAGAGTATGAAGCACCCTCTGCCGTAGGGCTCCAGGTCCTTATAATACCTGTCATAAGACCTAAGAATATAGCATATAGGATCTGTCCCTTATGTGTTACAGGGCTTGTTACATAATCGTTTGCCATGAAGCAGGCACCGAAAATGATAGCTCCTGACATAAGCTGAACAAGAACATAATAAGGGCTGAAGCCGCCTACTATGAACATGAATACAGCAACTGTCGAAATATAAACTATAGGTATACGCGGTGTGATGATGTTTCTTGCGATCATGTAGCAGATACCTATAAGAAGGCAAAGTGTAGAAACCTCACCGATAGTTCCCGGAACATTTCCGATGAAAAGATCCAAGAGATTTACCTGCTCTCCCGCACGTACCATTGCAAGCGGTGTAGCGCTTGTAACATTATCAAAGGTACCGTATGAGAAATTATTCATAAGGCCTGAATAAGCGATATGAAGGAAGCATCTTGCGGCGATGGCCGGGTTAATAAAGTTCTGTCCGAGTCCGCCGTAGAGCTGCTTAACAACAACTATTGCAAAAACAGCACCAATCATAGGAACCCAAACCGGAATAGCCGGTGGCATGTTGAGTGAGAGAATAAGTCCCGTAACAACTGCCGAGCAGTCTCCTATAGTTATAGGAAGATGCATAAGCTTCTCATAGAAATATTCTGCTGCAACTGCCGTAGCTACTGTACATGCTGATATAAGTAATGTATATGGTCCGAAATGTATAGCACCCCAGATGATGATAGGTACCATTGCGATACATACATCAAGCATCTCTCTTCTTGTAGTAAGCTTACTTCTGAAGTGAGGTGAGGAGGATACATTAGGAAGTATTTTCTTGATCTCGTCCATGATATTCCCTCCTTAGTCTTTCTTTTCTTCTGCCTTAGCTTCGGCTGCTTTAGCTTCAGCTGCTGCCTTTTCGGCATCTGCCTTAGCCTTTTCTGCGGCCTGCTTTGCTCTTGTTATAGTCATGACCTCACGTCTTGCCTGCTTGAAGAGCTGTGTAAGCGGTCTCTTGGCAGGACAGATATATGAGCAGGTTCCGCATTCGATACATTCCATACCGTTAAGCTTCTGGAATTTATCAAGATTACCCTTTTCTACCTCTTTTGAAAGGATAGGCGGAATGAGGAAAATAGGACAGGCATCGACACATCGTCCGCATCGAACGCAATGTGTACCCTTGCTCTCTGCTACCTCATCATGTACAAAAGCACAGAGTGCAGATGAATTTTTAACTACAGGAACATCTGTATTGAACAGAGCCATACCCATCATAGGTCCTCCGCAGATGACCTTGGCCGGTGTGCAGTTGTAGCCTCCTATGGCCTCAACTATCCTTGCATATGAAACACCAAGCCTTATCCTTACGTTTGAAGGATCTGCAATAGCATCACCTGTTATAGTGATGTTCTTTTTCATAATAGGTGTGCTCTTCATTACAGCATCATAAATAGCTGCAAGCGTAGCAACGTTATCAACTACACAGCCTGCATCTGCAGGGAGCATCTTAGAGTTGATCTGACGACCTGTAACCGCATATATGAGCTGACGTTCTCCGCCCTCCGGGTACTTGGTACGCATTACTACAACGCTGATTCTTTTTTCATTTTCTATAAGATGCTTAATTTTGTCTATAGCAGTCTGCTTGTTATTCTCTATGGCAATGACGCCCTTTGCGTTAGGGAAAAGTGAAAGTACCACCTTCATTCCTCCAACTACACGCTCAGGTTCCTCGACCATAAGTCTGTGGTCATTTGTAAGCATAGGCTCACACTCAGAACCGTTTGCAATAACAAAATCTATATCATCATCATTTTTCGGTGCAAGCTTAACGTGTGTCGGGAAGCCTGCTCCTCCCATTCCGATAATACCGGCCTCTTTGATGATAGCTCTGATATCATTCTTTGTAAGATCATCAAGAGAGCGTTCTGTACCGATACCTTCAACTTCTTTGAAAAGTCCGTCACTTGTAATGACTATAGCCTGAACGTAATTACCCATGGTATTAAGTCTTGGCTCGATAGACTTTACTGTTCCTGATACAGAAGATGTAACAACGGCAGAAATAAACCCTCCCGGTTCAGCGATCTTCTGACCTGCAAGTACGTAGTCTCCAACAGCTACGATAGGCTTTGACGGTGCTCCGATACCCTGGGACATAGGAAATACATAATCTCCGTCGAACTCGAGCTCCTTGATCGCGCAATACTCACTCAGGTTCTTTCCCTCATATGCATGGACACCGCCTCTGAATGTCGCAAGGCCCATATCTTATCCCCTTTCTATATATATGCACTCCTGCATAAAGTTCACTGTGATTATAGAGCAAGTAATCAGTGAATTTCAAGACAATTTAGCTTGTACGCAAACAATTTGGATGATAAGTTTTTCACATTCAAGTTATTATTTTAACAATGCCGTTTTTTTACGTTTACAGTGAAAATAAATGAAGATTGTCGAAAAATTATCAAAATTTCATAAAATCGTTAACTTTTTCTTCGCTTTTGTTAATAAATTCCGGTTCTTGTCCTGATCCAAAATCTATGGTTTAAGTGCTTAAAACAGATTTAAGCAGCGCTGAAGCATAAGCGCATAAAAATAAATTTTTCGCCCTGATCTTTTTATCCTAAATGTGTATTTCTCTTTTCAATGCTTCCGGCCTGTTGAGCGCTGCATTTTTATTAATTAATTTGAATAAAAATACCCCTTATGTGGGGTTGTCAAAACATGCTTTTATGTATAAAATCATATTTGTTTTTTCGAAGCTATAATTGTTATTGATGTTGTAATTTGATATGACAGAATTTCTTTTACGATCGGTGAATATATGAACAGAAATACAAGAGGATGCATACTATTATTAATAACAGCACTTATTTGGGGAACCGCCTTTGTTGCTCAGAGCACAGCCATGGACAATATCGGACCGTTGCTTTTTGTTGTGGCAAGATTCTTGTTGGGCGGTGCAGTACTGCTTCCGTTTATATTTGTATTAAATAAGAAGAAACTAAACTCAGGCCTTATAACCAAAAGCGCCCAGCGTGATCTTACAGCAGAATCCATTAAGGGGGGAATGATATGCGGTTTAGGTCTGCTCGCAGGCACTACACTGCAGCAGTACGGACTTATTACAACATCTGCCGGCAAGTCAGCTTTTATAACAGCTCTTTATATTATTATTGTACCTATTGCCGGAACCCTTATCGGAAAACGCATAAGCAAGGCTATATGGATCAGCGTAGTCATCGCAATAATAGGCTTTTATCTGCTTTGTATTAAGGACGATTTTTCTGTTGCAAGGGGTGATTTTCTCTGCCTGCTCAGTGCGTTTGCATTTACCTTTCAGATACTTTTCATTGATCACTTCATGGAAAAGGGCGTTGATCCGGTAATACTTTCCTGCACAGAGTTCTTCACTGTTGCATTTATAGCATTTTTCCCTATGCTCATCTTTGAAGGATTTCATATGCAGCTCATAAAGGATGCTGCCTTCAGCATTTTCTACTGCGGTGTCATGTCCAGCGGTGTCGCTTATACCCTGCAGGTAATCGGACAAAGAGATACTGATCCTGCAATTGCTACACTTATTATGAGCCTTGAATCTGTTTTTGCCGCACTTTCAGGCTGGCTCCTACTGCATGAGCAGATGACAGCACGCGAGTTTATCGGCTGCGCCATGGTATTTGCGGCAGTACTGCTTGCACAGCTTGCGCCTAATATGTTCCATAAAAAAGTATTTTAAATATAAATGTACCTGGCTTAGGATATGTATGAGAATCAGCTTATACGACCAGATGCGCGCATATAAACAAGCCGTGAGATCTAAAAAAATATTTGAAATTAAAGAGGCTGTGAAAAAGCTAGATCAAAAAAAGATGGACCAAGGGTTTATAAGAGCCCAAGGTCCTTCTTGTCTTAAATAATATGTCGATCAGGAATGCTTTTCCTCACGGATCTTATCCGCGCTGTAGAGCGCTTCTCTTGTAAGCTTTTCGATTCTGTCAAACTCTCCGTTTGAGATAAAGCCGGACTTACACATCCATGAGCCTCCGATAGCCGCAACACAATCCATGCTTAGGTAATCACGCATGTTGTCTCTGTTAATGCCGCCTGTAGGCATAAACTTCACACCTCTTAATGCAGAAGCGATAGCCTTTATAGTCACTGCCCCGCCAAGATCTGCTGCCGGGAAGAATTTAACTATGCCGAGGCCTCTCTTAATTCCCTGCATTATCTCTGAAGGTGTTGCGCAGCCCGGATAGATTGGAACATTTTTCTCTATGCAATAATCTACTATTTCAGGATCAAATACAGGTGATACTATGAATTTCGCACCTGCAGCCACCGCCTTGTCAACATTTTCCTTTGTAAGTACGGTTCCCGCACCAACAAGCATATCCGGGAAATGCTCAGATATCTGTCTGATTGATTCCTCGGCTGCATCTGTTCTGAAAGTAACCTCTGCACACTTAAGACCTGCTTTTTCAAGCGCCTCAGCAAGCGGTACGGCATTCTTTGCATCTTCAATAACTATAACCGGTATAACACCGAGCTTTGATATCTCTTCATTCATCTTCTCAAACATAAAAAACCTCCTGAGCATTGAATGGTTTAACAGCACCGCCATCGGCTGATTGCTGTAATTATCGCCTAAGCGCCTTGGCGCTGTTGCTTTTGTTAATACTTAAGACTTAGGATCGATATCCGCTTATGCCTGCGGTCGTCTGTCCTCCGGCAGCATTTCTATAAACTGCTCTTCCGTTATAATAGGAACATTCAGCTCCTTTGCCTTCTGATTCTTTGCAGATGCGCTCATTATATCATTATTGATAAGATACGACGTTTTTGCCGAAACAGAGCCTGAAGCCTTTCCGCCTAAAAGCTCTATAACATCCTGCACTTTTCTGCGGTTTGCAAAATGATGCACGTCGCCAGTTATAACAAATGTCTTTCCTTCAAATATCTTCTCGATATCCTGAGACTCAGTCTCATCTTTTCTGAAGGTGAGGACCGATGCAAGATCAAGTGCTGCATTTCTGCTTTTGGCATCTGCAAAAAATCTGACATAATTATCCGCAAGCACAGGACCTATATCACGTATAGCGAGGAGCTTTTCCTTGTCGGCATTCATAATTGCATCAAGCGCATTTCCGAGTGCTCTGCATATTGCCTTGGATCCTGCGAGTCCAATACCAGGGACTCCGAGGCCGTATAGGAATCTGTAAAGGTCTGTTTCAGATGCCTTCTTTGCTGCTTCAATCAGATTATCTGCCGATTTATCACCAAAGCCGTCGAGTGCAGCAATGTCTGCTCTGTATCTTTCCAGTCTGAAAATGTCTCCGTATTCCTTAATAAAGCCCTCATCAATAAGCTTTTCAAGAGTCATTTCAGAAAGCCCGTCAACATTTAAAGCATCACGGCTGACCATAAGCTCAAATGACTTTACTTTTTTCGCCGGGCAATCCGGATTAAGGCAATATAGGAGTGCCGCTGTATTATCGCGTCTTACTTCGGTCGGGCCTCCGCAGACAGGACATTTATCAGGGATCACCGCTGTATTGCTGCGGGTGAGATTATCATTTATCTGAGGTATTATCATGTTGGATTTATAAACATTGATAGTATCTCCGATACCCAGTTGAAGCTCTTCGACAATGCTGACATTGTGAACGCTTGCTCTCGTAACAGTAGTTCCTTCAAGCTCAACAGGATCAAATACAGCTACAGGATTAATAAGTCCGGTCCTTGAACCAGACCAATCGATCTTCCTGAGAGTAGTCTCCGCCAATTCATCCTGCCACTTAAATGCTATAGAGTTTCTCGGGAATTTTGCCGTTCGTCCGAGAGAAATACCATATGCAACATCCTCAAATGCCAGTACAAGTCCGTCAGACGGAATATCATATGTAGGTATCCTGTCCTTAAAGCTCTGAATATCATCCCTGATAGTTGACGCATCAGTAAACATATGCTCAACGACCTCAAAGCCCTGCTTTTCAAGCCAGTTAAAGCCTTCTGCAAAAGAGTTATGGAAATCAGGAACCTCCGGTGCAGCTTCGGTGCCCTCAGCCGAAACAAGAGTAAATACTATAAGTCTTACATGTCTTCCCGCAGTAACTGACGGATCAAGCTGTCTTACTGAGCCTGAGCATAAATTTCTCGGATTCTTATAACGCGCGGCAGTATCTGCGACCTCCTCATTGATCTTATCAAAATCACTATAGGAAATAACTGCCTCTCCGCGAACTATAAGCTTACCCTTAAACGGTATCTGTCCCGGAAGATTGTCGAAGAATTTAGCATTAGGCGTTACCACCTCTCCGATCTCACCATTTCCTCTTGTCACTGCCTTTTCCAGAACTCCGTCTTCATAGGTCACAACGCAGGTAATGCCGTCAAGCTTCCAGCTGAGCACACACTGTTTTCCGTTCATCCACGAAATAAGCTCATCTACCGATTTGGTCTTGTCGAGTGAAAGCATAGGCTTTTCATGTCTCTCCTTCGGCAGCTCTGAAATTATTTCATAGCCGACATTCTGTGACGGTGAATTAGCAAGCCTGAAGCCGGTCTCCTTTTCCAATGCCAGCAGCTCATCGTAGTACCTGTCATAATCAATATTCGGCATGATTTCTCTGCCTTCCTGATAATAGGTACGACTCGCCAAATTCAGAAGATCAGTTAATTCCTTTATTCTTTTAAGTCTTTCATCATTATTCATAAGCAGATTGTACAAAATCTGCAGGCTATTTACAAGGTTTGAGAAAATATTTCACAGTTTTTAAAATAAAAGCAGCCGGTATCATTCGGATATCGACTGCCTTATGTGACTTAATAATTATTATTCGTTAAAGTAATTCTGCAATGTATATTATCTGACGGCCTTAGCCTTATCTGCAGCTTTATCTCCTGCTTTAGCTGCTTCCTTAACGCCGGCTGCATTCATGATCTTTTCAATTGATGCAAGCTTGACGCAAAGTGCAAATACCTGAATAGCAGATTTTATCTCATCAAGTCCCGGGAATGACGGTGCAATACGGATATTGGTATCCTTAGGATCAATACCGTAAGGGAATGTAGCTCCCGCAGGTGTCAGCTGAACTCCTGCTTTTTTGCAGAGAGAAACGATCTGCTTTGCACAACCCGGCATTGAATCAAAGGAAATGAAGTATCCTCCGAAAGGCTTTGTCCAGCTTCCTATGCCAAGTCCGCCAAGTTCCTTTTCAAGTATATTAATCACAGCTTCAAACTTAGGTCTCAAAAGATCCGCATGCTTCTTCATATGCTCGTCAATACCATGAATATCCTTAAAGAAACGAACATGACGAAGCTGGTTAACCTTATCATGGCCTATTGTCTGATAGTTCATTGTATTCTTGATATCCTCAAGGTTATTAAGTGATGCCGCAAGCATAGCGATTCCCGAACCAGGGAAGCTTATCTTTGAGGTTGAGGCAAATTTATATACCATATCAGGATTGCCTGCTCTCTTACACTCGGCAAGTATCTCTATAAGGTGATCCTGATTATGTTCGTAGAGATGGTGAACCGTATAAGCATTATCCCAGTAAATACGGAAATCCGGTGCCGCAGGCTTTAATCTTGCAAAACGGCGAACAGTCTCATCAGAATATGAGTTTCCTGTAGGATTTGAATACTTAGGTACACACCAAATACCCTTAATAGCATCATCCGAAGAAACAAGCTTTTCGACCATATCCATATCAGGTCCTGTAGGAAGCATAGGAATATTGATCATCTCAAAGCCGAAATACTCAGTGATCTTGAAATGACGGTCATATCCCGGCACAATGCAGAGCCACTTAACCTTAGGAAGCTTGCACCAAGGTGTAGCGCCCATAACTCCGTGACTGTAGCTTCTTGAAATGCAGTCAAACATAACATTAAGAGAAGAGTTTCCGAATATAATAATGTTATTCGGGTTAACCTCCATAATATCTGCCATAAGCTCCTTAGCCTCAGGTATACCGTCAAGCACACCGTAGTTACGGCAGTCTGCTCCGTCCTCACAGCTCAAATCAGAATCAGAGCTTAATACATCCATCATACCCATGGAAAGGTCAAGCTGTGCAGGTGAAGGCTTTCCTCTGGCCATATTAAGGCTTAATGCCTGATACTTATACTTTTTGTAGGAATCGAGAAGCTTTTCATATTCCTTCTTAAGCTCCTCAGGTGTCATCTCTGAATACTTCTTCATACTGGATACTGAGCCCCTTTCTCGGATATTCTTTGATCTGTATAAGATAAAGTCAAACTTTATTTATATTTTAAATAGGTTTTAAAACCCGGCAAAGCTATCGCGGCAGAATGCCGAAATATCTATATAAACTCGCCTGAGACCAAAGTATAGCACTGTAAAAAAGCCGTTTCAATGCTTTATATGAATTTTATATTATTTTTTTTAATTACATACATTTACTGCTACGATTTATTTTTTGCTGTTTTCGTGGGTTTTTAGTGTTTTGTCTGTATATTTTGGTGCATTATTCGTTTTTATAGATATGTACGTTCTATTTATTCAATGTAGCGATGTGCGCTGTTTTAAGCTTTAGAAGAACAATGCTTTATTTAAGCCTTATTATATATGAAGAAACACCGCCCAATCGAAGACAATGCAGGACCTGATATAGATAAAGTTTCAAAAGCAGCGCATTTGTAACGCCAAAAATTTCTTATTTTTTTCTTGCAAAATGTCACCCATGTAAAAAATTAGTTGTTCTTTTATAGCATATTGCCGATAAAAATCAGCCTGAAAGCCGACTTTTATCGGCATTTTCTTGCTTTTTTTAAGGAATTTTCTATATATAAATTATTTTTATGACAGGCTTTTCGAAATACTCCTATCAAGAATGCAAAAGTTGATGCTATGATATGTACAAGAAGAGGGCGTTTCACAGTAAGTTTTTTTGTGCAAACTAACGAACAACTCGGATAACGGCTTGTTACACAAGACTGGAGGACAAATAATGGATACTAACCTCAACAAGAAACCCAATGGTTTGGCGCTGATCCCATTCGTAATATTCATAGTTATTTATCTCGGGGCAGGTCTTATCTATCAGTCAAAGGGCGTCGACATGGCGTTCTATCAGTTCCCTTCTGTAACCGCAATGTTCATTGCAGTGCTTGTTGCTTTCCTTATGGGAAAGGGCAGCATAAATGAGAAATTTGCAGTTTTCTCACGCGGTGCAGCAAATATCGACGTTCTCACAATGCTCATGATCTATCTGCTTGCCGGTGCATTCTCATCAGTAGCAGCAGCAATGGGCGGACGTGATGCCACCATCAATCTCGGTCTTTCCGTTATTCCGGTAAGATTCCTTGCAGCAGGTGTTTTCATCATCTCTGCATTCATGGGTACTGCAACCGGTACATCAATGGGAACTATCGGAGCTATCGTTCCTATAGCTGTAGGAGTTGCCGATAAGGGCGGTCTGAGCATTCCTCTTTTCCTCGGAGCTTGTGTAGGCGGAGCAATGTTCGGTGATAACCTTTCAATGATTTCTGATACAACTATTGCAGCAACACGTACTCAGGGCTGCGAAATGAAGGATAAGTTCAGAGTCAACTTCTTCATCGCTTTCCCGGCAGCTATCGTTACGCTGATATTGCTCATCATATTCGGAAGACCTGAACAGTTAACAGAAATCGGTCAGCTTGAATACAGCTTTATTAAGGTTATTCCTTATCTCCTTGTACTTGTCCTGGCACTTATAGGTATGAACGTATTCCTTTGCCTGGTTATCGGTATTGCAGCAGCAGGAATCGTTGGTTTTGCAACTGCTTCTATCGACGTTGCCGGGTATGCACAGGCAATATGGTCAGGATTCACGAGCATGAACGAGGTATTCTTCCTTTCACTCTTCTGCGGAGGTATCTCTGAGATAATTGCACATAACGGCGGTATTACATGGCTCGTTCAGAAGCTCGGTCTCATGATGAAGGGCAACAAGTCAGCACAGCTCGGTATTGCAGCACTTGTTTCACTTGCAGACTGCGCAACAGCTAACAACACCGTAGCTATCATCGTCAGCGGTTCAATGGCAAAGGATATGTCTCACGAATTTAAGGTTGACCCAAGAAGAACAGCATCACTGCTTGACGTATTCTCATGCGTATTCCAGGGTATCATTCCTTACGGAGCACAGCTTCTTTCAGCAGCAGCTCTTACAACAGCCTACGGTGTAGCAATGAATACAGTTGATATCATTCCTAATCTTTGGTACTGCTGGATCCTCGCTGTATTCGGTATAGCATCAATCTTCATTCCGTTTGCAGACGGCATCACCAAGAAGGATCCTTGGAACTGGGAATATAACTGTGCTGAGTCAGACGTAGAAGCTAAGAAGGCTGTCATCAATATGGAGCGTATAGTCGAAGCTGAAAACGAAGAAATGATGCAGTAATATTAAATTAATAAACTCCTAAAAATATAATATATACATTACCTGTATAAACAGGTGTGATTCCTCTCACAGAATGCCGCAGGTGATCTCAGACGCCCGCGGCATTCGTCTTAAATAATCTTTTCGCATTAGATAAAGCATTTACTTAATTTTAATCAACGTCTTTTATTTACTTTGGCTGATAATAAATCCTGAATTATTCACCGCGGTGCGGTGAGTGCGGCTGAAAGCCGCATAGTTACTGTATTTAAACCGATTATTGCTTTTCACCTGTTAGGTGAATTAAAAAAAGAGCATCCATTTGTGCTAAAAT